>Ga0079997_135200_pt1 | contig 15273 bp, 10 predicted proteins | sample PerSpoCPS_CMetaG_FD_69200 | JGI IMG/M metagenome (GOLD analysis project Ga0079997, IMG submission 69200) | Archaeal communities from Yellowstone National Park, Wyoming, USA - Perpetual Spouter C (PS_C) MetaG (SPADES assembly) (version 2) | ecosystem: Environmental > Aquatic > Thermal springs >... | reverse complement strand
TATCCTCTCCCCCTCGGAATTCATTAGAAAGAGCATGAGCCTCTCATAACTCTCCTCAGAGAAGCCCGCTAGATACCTGAAATTAGGGGAAGGCGTTAAGGCTATATAGTCAAGGCTTCTTTTCCTCATAGCATCTGAAACCGCAGCAGCCCTCCTCTCAAGCTCTCTAAGCAGTTCTTCCAAGGCTCTCTAAGTAAAATCTATATGAGACATTTTATCTAACACCTTACTCGCCTTGTACTCCAGGGTGAGGAGGGGTTAGACCCTCTAGTTTTAATTCTATATTTAATAGTTTCTCATATAACTTAGCTACAGAGCCCCAATCCTCGTCGGCATAGCCGTTAGCAATTGCTAGCTGCAGGAATTGATAGGCTAGGGCTATGAATGGTGTATACATCTTTATCTCAGTGGCCGTTTTTAAAAATATCCCTATATCTTTATGCATTAGCCATGTCTTAAATCCAGGCTCAAACACCCTCTTAATTATTCTAGGGATGCGATTTCTAAGAGCCCATGAATCTCCAGAAGACTCCGAGATAACCTCGAGAGCTTTCTCTAAATTAACACCCTGCTTAGCAGCCCATAAAAGGGCTTCTATTGCAGCGAATAGATTTACACATCCCATAGCATTATTGGCCAGCTTTATAACTTGACCGTGTCCCACATCACCTACGTGAACTATCTTCTTCCCTAGATACTGCAAAACCTCCTTAGCCCTGCTAAAGACCTCCTCGCTGGGGGCCCCAACCATTATTGTTAGAGTAGCCGCTTCGGCACCCCATGTCCCCCCGCTAACAGGAGCATCAATAAATATAACACCTCTCTTCTTAGCCTCATCATATATTCTCCTAGTCGTTATAGGATCGATGGTACTTAAGTCAATAACCAGAGACCCAGGTCTAGCACCCTTCAAAACACCGTTAGGACCTAACATTACCTCCTCAACATGGGGTGACGATGGTAAGCTGAGAAGGATAACATCTGACTTCCTAGCAACCTCCTCAGGGGATGAAGCTGGTCGGGCACCGATTCTAGCTAGCTCATCCACAGCTTCCTTCCGCACATCATATACTATACATTGAAAACCAGCCTTAAGAAGATTCTTAGCCATTCTAGAGCCCATGGCACCTAAACCTATAAAACCTACTACCTTTTCCATAATATAGCACCCACAAATTATTAAAAATAGAAAAATTTATAGGGTAAGCATAACAAACCCGCCTCTTAAACGGGAAATATAATAAAATAAATAATGCCTCAAGGACTAGAGTTTAAATCTGGTCGGCGCTTATAGCATCTGAGGTACCCGAGTGATAAAAAACTTAGCGATCATGAGGCAGACTCGCTAAACCCTAGACGATCGACTTCTGATCGCTTTGTAACATAAAAGATCATAGTTATAATGTTATATCAATTAGCTACATAAGCCTATAGATCAATCTTAAATACCATATTAACAAGCAACTTATATAGAGCCCCTCACTAGAGAATTAGATATTATTAAAAGAGTCGATAGGTAAGGAGAGGATAGACACAGAAGAGATATAGAGATATAAGAGAGATCAGCGCTATAAATATATTTTTGCGTAGCTATTAAGGAATAATGGGACATGCTCTATGGCGGATCTTGCCACTAATATAGTTAAGATTCTTAAATCTGTTGGAGTTGATACTGTATTCACGGTTTCGGCAGAGAGTTTATTCCCTATATTGAGGGCTCTGGTGAGGGAGGGTATAAGGGTTGTTAATGCTAAATTCGAGCCCTCAGCGTGTTTCATGGCTGTTGTCTACTCCAGGATTTTATCTAGACCAGGTGTTGTCATGGTTACTTCTGGTCCTGGGGCCCTTGGGGTAGCTCTCCCTACTGGTTTGGCGTTGGTCGAGGGTGATCCCATAGTTATTATAGCTACTGTCTCTATGAGTGATAGAGGTACTGCTGTTCATCAATTTCCTAGTAGTGATGCCCAGATGCTCTCCTTTAAACCAATAACCAAGGCTAGCTTCAGGATTTCTAGGGATGGTGATGCAGGGAAGATTTTAGCGGATGCTTTTAGCGTTGCTTTGAGTGGGAAACCAGGGCCTGTCTACATCGAGATCCCGGATCATCTCTTGGGGGAGGAGGCTGGAGAGGCTATCTATTATCCTGTTACCGTGTCGAGACCAGAGGCATCGGGATCTGATGCGGCTGATGCCGCAGATCTCTTGGCTGAGGCTGAGTACCCTGTTATAATAGCTGGTAGAGGCGTCTATCTAGCTGGTGCAAGGGATCTACTGCTTAGAGTTGCAGAGTTATTATCAGCACCAATAGCAACCACTGTTATGGCGAAGGGTCTGGTGCCCCATGACCATGTGTTATATGCTGGTGTTGCTGGTGGTAGGGCTGGTAATATTGCTGCGTATGAAGCTATTAGAAGGGCTGACGTGGTTCTAGCGATAGGGAATAGGTTTAGTGAGATAGGCTCTGGAAGATATAGTATTGAGATTAGGGGTAGGTTGATCCATGTGAATATAGATCCTCACGATCTTGGTAAGGCGTATAAACCCCACATAGCTATTTTATCAGATGCTAAGGACTTCTTAGAAAAGCTCCTTAAGGAGTTGTTAAAGAGGAGGATTAAGCCTAAGAAAGGGGTAGCTGAGGATTTGAAAAGGCTCTGGCAGGCTGAGAGCGAGGAGCTCAGCAAATATTACGCAGATACGAGAGGACCTCTCAAGCCCTGGGAGGTCATAAGGGCTGTGAGGAGGGTATTGAAGAAGAATAACACGATATTTGTCGCAGATGTTGGGGCCCACAGGATCGAGACATATATAATGCCCGTATACGAGGGTGAGAGATACATAACCTCAACGAGCTATGCTTCAATGGGCCTAGCCGTCCCTGGCTCTGTAGCATCCTCCCTAGCATATCCAGATAAAACAGTTGTAGCAATGGTGGGAGACGGGGGTTTTCTCATGACTGGATTAGAGGTTGCTACTGCTGTTCAATATAATGCTAGGCCAAAGATATTGGTTTTTAATGATTCATCGTACAGGGTTCTCGGTATATATGAGAAGGTGAGGTATAAGAGTGTCACAGAAGCCCTGGTAAAGCTTCCAAATATAGACTATGCATTACTAGCCAGATCCCTAGGGGCTGAGGGTATTAGAATATCTAAGAGAGAGGAGTTGGAGAGTTCTCTAGAGAACGCACTCGCAACCGATAAAGCTGTGGTTATAGATGTGATTATAGACCCCTTTTCAGTTCCTATACCTCTACAGAGGCTCTACGGATTAAATCTTTTAACTCCATAATAAACGTATGGGATTTCTATTATATAATTAATGTAACATTGTGTGTTTCAGAGTCTAAAGCACCGCTTTGCTTTTGTTTTGCAAACTATTAATGATCTACGGCTAATGTGAACGAGATGCCGACCGATCTGCCATGGGATTAGTATGGATCACGTTATAACTATAGCTATTAGGAATCGATCATCTAGACTTTAATCTCTAGAAGCTTTAGCAACTGCCTCACTATAATTAGCCTCTGTATCTCGCTGGTACCCTCAACTATTGTTCCTATGATTGCGTCTCTGAGGTATCTCTCAACACCAGTTTCGAAATCTACTCCGTAGCCCCCGTGTATCTGTATAGCTTGTCTTGCAATCCACTCCGCAGCTTCTGACGCATATGCCTTAGCCATGCTCGATGCAAGTGCATACTCCGGCCTGTCTTTATCTACTAATGTGGCAGCCCAGTAGGTTAGCAGTCTTGCTGTCTGTAGCTTTATATACATATCTGCTATTTTCTCAGCTATCATGCCATGAGATATTATCTTCTGTCCAAATGTCTCCCGCTTAGAAGCATATTCAAGGGCTCTCTCGAAAGCACCCTGGGCTATGCCTATGCTGCGGGCTGCAACCATTAACCTTGTACGATCGTATGTATCCATTAGAACCCTAAAACCCTCATTAACCCTCCCAACTATATTCTCCTCCGGCACCTTGACATCATCTAGAATAACCTCATAAGGTTGCTCACCTCTAAACCCTATAACCCTAAATTGTTGCCCTATCCTAACCCCCGGCCAATCCCTCTCAACCACAAAGGTTGTTATCCCCCACCATCTCCTCTCGGGTCTAGCGACCTCTGTTCTAGCAGACACGAGCAGGTAATCGGCTTCGCCAGCACCTGTGATAAATACCTTCCTCCCCGATATTACATAGTGATCATTAATCTTCTTAGCACTTGTCTGGATAGCCGCGACATCACTACCGGCGGTTGGTTCAGTATTGGCATGGGCAACTCTAGCCTCACCTCTAGCAACTGGAGGTATATATTTTCTCTTTAAATACTCGCTACCCCATCTCAAGATCGGGGTTACGAAGAGTAGCCTTACACCACCAACTAAGGAACCAATCGTGCCTACAGCCCTTGAAAGCTCTTCCACGAGGATAACATTTGATAGCATATCCCCGCCCTGTCCACCATATTCTTCAGGTATTCCAATACCCATGAAGCCTGCTGACACAATATCCCTCCACAGATCTTCAGGTACTCTATTAGATTCCTCAATCTCCCTCCATCTGGGCATAACTTTGGCCTCAGCGAAATCCCTAACACTTTTTCTAAAGAGCTCGTGCTCCTCTCTAAGCTCGATCCTGAAGTCCAGAATACTCTTAAAAGGATCTAACAATTTCCCACCATGTATAAGTTATTTAGCAGCAATATAATAATTAAGGATATAGCTGTAATTTTATTACTAGCTAAGTCATTGGCTAATTGGCTACAATATACTAAGTGTGTGAATATTTTAGGTTTGTTTTAACAAGACTATATGGTGATGCTATGGGCAGGGTCGAAGATATTAAGATCTTCACGGTTGTTGGTGCTGGCACTATGGGACACGGAATCGCTGAGCTCGCCGCTATTGCTGGATTTAAAGTATATCTAGCTGATATAAGCATGGAAGTTCTAGATAGGGCTCTTAATAGGATTAGGTGGAGCCTTAGCAGGCTTGCTGAAAAGAACATTCTAAAGGAGGCTATAGATACTATTATGTCGAGGATCACGCCGGTGGTGAGTGTGAGTATGGATGGCTCCTGGTCACATGATCTAGCTTCAGTCCTATCGCAGACCCAGTTCATTGTTGAAGCGGTTCCTGAGAATTTGGAACTAAAACAGTCGCTATTCGAGTTTGCAGATAAACACACATCTCCAGATGCTATACTCGCTACTAATACTAGTACAATACCTATAACCGAGATAGCCAAGCCGACTAAAAGACCTGAGAGAGTTGTTGGGATGCATTTCTTCAACCCTCCTGTAATCATGCAGCTAGTAGAGATTATAAGGGGGGCTAGAACAAGCGAAGAAACGGTTAGAGTTGCTGCAGAGATAGCTAAGAAGCTCGGTAAGGTACCGATAATAGTTAATAAAGATATACCGGGCTTCATTGTTAATAGAATTCTGTTTAGGGTGAGAGAAGCTTCTTACTATATTGTGGAGAGGGGTCTTGCTAGCGTAGAGGAGGTTGATGCAACAGCATACTATACATTAGGATTCCCCATGGGGGTGTTCGAGCTTCATGACTATACAGGGATGGACGTTTCTCTATCCGCTTTAAAGGCCATGGTTGAAAGGGGTTTTAGGTTTATCTCATATAGATTACTCGAGGAGAAGGTAAAGAGCGGTAAATATGGTGTTAAGAGTGGTGAGGGCTGGTATAAATATCCGGAGCCCGGTAAATATGTTAAGCCTGCTCATAAGAGGGAGCTTGCTGGAAAGGCAGATCCTGCATTACTGCTGTCACTCGCCGTGAACGAGGCTGCATATATCTTGAGGGAGGGCATAGCTTCTAAAGAAGATATTGAGGCTGGTGTTAAGCTGGGTCTTAACTGGCCTAAAGGCATTTTCGAGTATGCAGATGAATATGGTATTGACAGAATAGTTGATCATATAGTTAGGATTAGGGATGAAACTGGGTTAGAGCATTTAGAACCGGATCCTCTTCTTGTAAAGATGGTTAAGGAGGGGAAGCTCGGTAGGAAGGCTGGTGAGGGGTTCTATAAATACGCCTCCATAGAGGAAATCACTAGAGAGACTATCATTATTAGGAGGGAAAAGCCGATAGCCTGGATAATACTTAATAGGCCTGAGAGGCTTAATGCTCTAAATTATAAGATGATGGAGGAGCTGGGAAGAGCCTTAGATGAGTTGGAGGATGATCCTGATATAAGGGTTATAATAGTTAAAGGTAGCGGTAAGGCTTTCTGCGCTGGTGCTGATGTTAAAGAGCTCTCTGAGCTAACACCGGTGGCAGCCTCTATAAAGAGGTCTAGGAAAGCTCAGGAGCTTCGCTTAAAAATACAGTTTTACACAAAACCAGTTATAGCCGCTATACACGGCTACGCCCTTGGAGGCGGTTTAGAGCTGGCTTTAGCTGCTGATTTCCGGATCGCGTCTGAAGACGCATTATTAGGACAGCCTGAGATTAATCTAGGCTTCATCCCAGGTGCTGGCGCAACCCAGAGATTAGCCAGGATCGTTGGGCCTGCTATTGCTAGAGAGATCATTATGACAGGTGACTTCATACCGGCGGTTGAAGCCTACAGAATAGGTTTGGTAAATAAGGTTGTTAAACCAGAGAATTTAGATGAGGAAGCCAGAAACTTGGCACTGAAGCTCGCAGATAAGCCCCCTCTAGCTCTGTTGGCAGCAAAAATGGCTATTGATATTGGCTTAGAATCAGGTTTATGGCCTGGATTAGCGCTAGAATCACAGCTATTTGGACTGCTATTCTCAACAGAGGATGTAAAGGAGGGTATATCAGCATTTATGGAGAAGAGGAAACCAAGGTTCGTTGGTAGATAGCCTCAATTCTAGTATCAGATTATCTACTTTCCATCACAAGGTTTGAGGGATAAGATATAATAACTATTATTTGTAGCATTATAAAAGCTATTTAAAAGCTGTGGGGAATGTTATCTGTTTTACAACTGGAAGCCTCGCCTCTTCAGGGCGGGGAGGAGGTCGGTGAGAATCGCTATTCAGGCAATAACTCCATCCCTATATAGCTCTTCTATTTCGTTTTCACCATATCCAAGCTCTTTTAAAATCTCTCTAGTATGCTCTCCAAGGACGGGAGGAGCTCTCCTGGGTTTTGGTCTATAGCCCTCTATATATCCTGGAAATAGTAGCTGCTTGATATCGCCTAGTCTTTGATGTTTCACAGTACCCACTATTCCTGAGCTCTTTATATGGTTATCTTCTAATACCTCGTCGATCTCATATACGGGTCCGCAGGGAATATCGTTCTCTTCTAGGATCTTTAGCCAATAATCTCTTGGCTTTTCTAGAAAGACCTTTTCAAGTATAGGTATTAATATATGTCTATTCTCGACCCTCTTTGGATTTGTGGAGAATCTTTCATCCCCGCAAAGCTCTTTTAATCCAATAGCTCTACAGAATCTATTCCAGAATCTATCATTGGCTACCCCAACTACGATCCACTTATTATCGGAGCATTTAAAAGCTTGATAAGGGACTACGGACATGTGACCACTGCCATATCGCATAGGCTTTATGCCTGTAAGGGCATATGATAGTATCATGTAACTCATAGTATAAATCGATGATTCGTATAGAGAAATTTCTCTAGAAGTGCCCCTGCCGCTTTTCACCCTATTTAAGAGTGCAGATAGTATGCTTATAGCTGCATATAGTCCGGCAAACATATCGAAAAGCGCGAAAGCAGCCCTAATAGGGGGTCCCCCCTCCTCACCTGTTGTCATCATGAAACCGCTCATGCCTTGGATTATCACGTCGTATGCGGGTTTGTGCTCATATGGGCTTTTAGAGCCGAAGCCCCTTATACTACAATATATTATATCATCCTTTATACTTCTGAGAGTATCATAATCTATACCCAGCTTCTTTGGAACATCAGCTCTGAAATTCTCTATAATAACATCGCTTGTCTTAACAAGCCTATATATTATCTCTCTTCCCCTATCCTTTCTAAGATCTACTACAATACTTCTCTTATTACGATTGACAGAGAGAAAATAGGCGCTCTCACCTCCAACGATAGGAGCCCATGTTCTACCCTCATCCCCTCCAGGAGGTTCAACCTTGATAATATCAGCTCCCAGATCGCCTAGTATCATTGTAGCAAATGGCCCTGCAAGGGCCCTAGTAAAATCTAATACCCTGATCCCCTCTAATAACATGATATATCACCCCCAAAGCTTTGTTCATTTTAAGGATATATAAAGCTAAATTCATTTCTAGCATTAAAATATTAATTTAACTTTAACTATTTCATCATATTTACCTTTTGCATTACATGTCGCAGACATTATTAGCTGACTCACTTTTCCTTAACGCCAAAAAATATTGGGAAACCCTCCTTCATCTTAACAGTTATCTTTACAGGATCCCCCATGTTTATGTTATTATCAAACTCGCAGTAGATCCTGAAACCCTCATCAAGCTCAGCTATGCCGTAGGCAACAACTCCATCCTCTCTGTAGATCCTTGTTATAGCGTAAACCTTTCCCCTCATCGAGCTCTTCATGATCTCTAGGTCGCTAGACCCACATTCTGGGCATCTATGGCGGGGAAAGAAATAGACTTTACCACATTTCCTGCACTTTATATATGGAAGACCTCCTTCTTCCATTATCTTTCGATATATATGTTTAATCTCCTGTAGGCTCACCATTTCCTCTCACCTAGTACCATGGTTGCTGCGTGCTGTGCGTGAGCTCCTCCAAGGGCTGTGATGAAGATCATATTTGCGCCCTTAACTTGATGTCCTGTAGCCATGTTATTGAGTTGCAGGAGAGCTTCTTCCAGGAGTATGGGTCCGCTCATATAAGCTGTTTGTCCCACGTTTAGCGAGCCTCCTCCAGTGTTTATCGGGATCTCTCCTTTATAAGTCGTATCGGTTGATTCAAAGAACTTACCAGACTTCCCCTTATCTACTAGCCCGATATCCTCGACCAGCATCATAACCATTATTGTGAATGCGTCGTAGAGTTGGAATGCATCTACTTTATTGAGAAACTGTCTTGAGTCCTTAGCGCTTTCCACAGCTGCTGAGTAAGTTATGTCGGGGTTTTCGGCGAGGAGGTTGTTTCTATGGTATTCTCTATAATATAGTATATCGATCTCTCTTAGACCAGACCTCGAGATCTTTTTACCCACGATAAAAGCATAGAATGAATCTATAGTCATAGCTATTTCCAATAGGTGGAGGGGATCCGAGACGATTCTGGATCCCAGAACATCCTGAATCGTTATGGGGTTCCTGAAAATAGCCTTCTCATTACTCAAAGCATTATATCTCTGCTTAACTGCTACTAGAGCCCTCTGCTCATCAGCAACACCGTAAACATGCTTATATACCGAGGCTATCAATGCATACTCCGAGATAGGGCTCATATTTCTAATCCCAACCAGATATTCGTCAAACGGTGTTTCCTGCACAATACTCCTCTGATAATGGAGGGGGGAAGACCTGAATTCCCTAGCCTTTGAGGACTTCCCCCCAAATATGCAGAGCACATTCTCAGCCTCACCGGCTCTCACAGCCTTATATGCCCTATATATCGCTGATAAAACCGATGCTCCCCCTATATCTACGGTATCAACATATCTAGCCTTCACACCCAGGTAGTGACCAACCTGCGATGGTATATACCGAAGGTGCGGCTTTCCATCATACGCCCCGGGTATATAATTTGTAATGATCCCATCAATATCCTTCATACCCAACCCAGCCATCTCGACAGCTCTATATACAGCCTCTGCCATAAGCTCGAAAGTCTCTCCATCAAATCTCTTAAAGGCTATGCTCGAAAACCCAACTATCAAGCCAATAAACCCCGGAGAATATTAAGATACGATAAATAAATTTCTAAGCATATAGACATAGTTATAATGGGGTGAACAAAGCTTTAATGGCTTGGAGATCTATAAGCTTGATGATCATGGAGAGAGAAACAATATTCCCCCACCTGAGAGATGATAGTCAGACTCTTTCTAGGTAAGATTATGAATGGCGGGGAGAGTCATTTTGCCTCTGAATAATATAAGGGTTCTGGATTTAACACATGGACTAGCAGGCCCAACCGCTACACAGATCCTAGCTGATCTTGGAGCTGAAGTTATAAAGATTGAGAGACCTGGCAAAGGCGATATATTTAGAGAGTCAGCTCTTCTAGGTCCCTCAATGTTTATCCCTTTCAACAGAAGTAAGAGGAGTGTATGTATAGATCTGAAAAGACCTATGGGGAGAGATCTTGTTTTAAAGCTAAGTAGTAAGTGTGATGTATTTGTTGAAAATCTAGCTCCTAGTAGTACTAAGAAGCTCGGACTGGATTATGAAACAATTCGTGAAATTAATCCCAGAATTGTGTATTGTAGCATAACCAGTTTCGGTAGTGGGCCCTATGAGGAGCTCCCCACCTTCGACCCTGTTATAGAGGCTATGTCTGGTTTTATGTCGGTCACGGGATTTCCGCCTGATAAGTATGTGAGGGCAGGGGTTACGTTCCTAGATATAATGGCAGGCATTATAGCGGTTAATGGGATACTAGCAGCTCTTCTCAGAAGAGAGAAATATGGAGTAGGGTCCTATGTTGAAGTCTCATTAGCAGATATAGGACTATTTACTATGTCTTACTGGATAACATATTATAAGGAATTTGGGAGAGTGCCTGAGCCAATAGGTCAGGGAAGCCTTGCCTTCGGAGCTCCTAGCCGGCTCTTCAAGTTGAAGGACGGATATTTATATGTCGCTGCCTTGACAGATGAACACTGGGAAAGATTTTGTAAGGCCCTAGGATTTGAGGATCTTGCTAGAGACTCAAGATTTAGGACAGCTGTAGATAGAGCTATGAGAAAGAGTGAGCTTGAAGAGGAGTTAGCAAAGAAACTAGCATCTATGGGAGTGAAAGAGACTTTCGAAAAACTTGTAAAGGCAAGAGTACCAGCAGGCCCTTTATACACTGTTAAAGAGGTATTTGAAGATCCTCATTTTTCGCAAAGAGGGTTAATAAAAAAGCACATATATATGGGAAAAATATATTACGCCCCTATCACACCACTAAAAATTGGAAACAAGTATGTTGCAGATCAGGGAACAGTTCCAAGTCTCGGAGAGCATACAAAGGATGTTTTAACAGAGCTTCTCGGCATATCTGGCTCGGAGCTGGAAATCTTAAAAAAGGAAGGTGTCATATGGTACCCCCCACAGCCCTAGCTTACCCTTAGCTTCTAATTTTTCAATGTAGCTTTTTGCTCTGTAAGGGAACATAATTATAAGTAATTATACAAGTCCTGGTTCCTTGAAATAGGTCGCAAAAGATCTTTTTTATATTTTTAAGGTATCTACACAATCTTATGATGTTTTTTTGATCCTCTTAAGGCATATCGCTAATTTCATTATATTATAGCACTTTTAATCCTATAGTAGATCACTTGGTTTAGCATCAAGGGCTTGGGGATCGAGCTGTTAGTTTACTCCTAATCCCATCTGGGATCATTATTTCATATGTCTCCCCCTTATCTCTAAAAATGCCTCAAGAAACTGTTTTGGGTTTCATGTTGATTTATAAGGGTTGTTATATTTCTTTGTGGAGCCCCGGATGCGGGTGGGGATAGAGACCCAAGTGGGGCTCACATAGAGAGTAGGGAAAACCAGTATGCGGGGGTTCCCCCACAGCAATGAACCTGAGGAAACAATGAAGGTGGAGCTGTGGGTAGGGGTCACCCCGAGCGGGTGGATGCAGATGATGCTACGGGGCAATGAAAGCCCTGCCCGATACGATGAAACCAAGGGAAGAGGGCTTGGCAAAAACCAAGCCCAATGAAACCCAAACCCCTGATTTCTGAGCCTTCAAACCTATATACTTATTATTCACATTTATATATTTATATGCTCACAAAAAATTATATGAATACTCCGCCTAAAGGGCGAGACTTTTTTATTTTAATGTCTGATAGCTTTGTGAAACTCAGCTCTAGAAGTGAGATATATAAACTTTTCTGTATATAGGATACTTAATATGTATTCTTATATGCTGCTTTTGAATGTTTTTAGATCGCGTGTACTGATAGGTAGCAAAATAATGTTCAAGTGATGTTCTAAAAACGGAATTATGATAAGGCTGAAGGTTCAGAACCCACTTATGATAGAGAAAAGGAGATATAGAGGAGTTGTAAAAGTTAATTAGGCGGTCTCTTAATCGATCTGATGATGTATATGTTTATTATGAGGATCGCTGTTGCTAGTAGGGCTTTTGCATAGATTGGTGTTGCTATCAATGCCGTGATTGCCAGTGCTGTTGATATGGGCAATGCGATTAGACCCCTAAGCCCTATACTTATCCTTAGCATCGCTATTAGTGCTGGTGTTGTTAGGCCGAATGCTGTTGAGAATATTATGAATGATGTTAGCAGCGCCTCTGGGGATGGTGTGAGTATCTGTGGATTTATTAGTATTATTATTGGGAGTATGTAGATAGGCATTCCCAATATGAACATTCTACCCATTATCTTTGTAGCTTCGGCCCCGGCTATGCCAGCAGCTACTATAGCTGAGATAGATGTTGGTGGTGTGAACTCAGATATAGCTGCTAGGTAGAATGCAAAGAAGTGTGCAGCCCACCTATCAATCCCCAGGGATACCATGGCAGGGATTAGGAGGACAGCTATAGATATATATGTTGCAACAGCAGGAAGCGCAAGGCCCATTAGGAATCCGAAGAAGTATGTGATAGCCACCAGGAGCCAGAGGGATTCTCCCGTGATCCCCAGCACTAGCCAGTTGAAGTCCTGGATAAGTCCCACGGCAGTTATCATGTTAACCATGATCCCCAGCGACGCTAGTAGTAGTACTACATCTACAGTGGATCTCGCACCACCATCAACACCTCTCAAAACATTTGTCAAGAGATCCTTAGCAATCTGCTTAAAACCAGACCCTCTAGCAACCCTATAGGCAATGTGTAGTGGTATGAAGTATAATGTGAATGCTATCAATGTGTAGTAAACAGCTGTTGGTAGCTCGTAACCAGCAACACCTATCAAAATAATTAGGATAGCTATGCATATTATAAAACCTGCGAAGTTAGCATAATCAACATAGCTGATCTCGCCCCTCCCAACCTCCACACCACGGTTTTGCCTCGAACCCACATATATCCTTGAAACTATATATATCAAAAGCATTGTTGCTAGAACATATGCAATAGCTATGAAGAAAGCCCTGACAACAACATCCCAGTATGATACCCCTAAGAAGGATGGCATTATGAATGCAACAGTGCCCAGGATTGGTGGCATTATATATGCAGTTATGCCTGAGACCGCGGCTATTGTGCCAGCCCATTCTGGGGGTATACCGATCCTCTTCATAAGGGGTATAGTAATGCTACCAGTAACTGCTGTATCGCTCGCAATGCTCCCAGTAACTGTTCCTATGAAGCTGCTTAGAATGGGGTTGGAGAGGGGTATCAGCGTTGCTCTTCTAATGAAGCTTATAATGATCCTTCCTATAGAGCCCAGGATTCCGAAACTCTCCATAAATGCTAGCAAAAATAGTATGGGGGCAATGATCTCAAGCCCTATTATAGCTAGTGTTCCGAACACGCTTGTTAAGCCGCCAGCTGTTTCTATGGTATTTGATGTTATGTACCTGATCCATGGGAGACCTAGGTGGAAGAATGGTTCTGGAAGTAGTCTGCCTACATATGGTAGGTCGTATATGAATAGTGCTATTATTATGAAGAAAAGCACTTTGTGAACGATCCTTACGTAGTTCAGGGTTAATAGCAGTATTATGGACGCGACTAAAAGATCCAAATCTGTATAGTTAAGAGCATATACCAGCCTCTCATAGCTCGTATATAGATAGAGCCCCGATATGATCAGCGATATTATTAATATGGCTAGCAAGGCTTTTCCCAGGATACCCAGCCTCCCTCTATAGCGGTGATAGTAGAATGCAGCAAGGATTATGGGTACTGTTAGATAGGAGTACTGTAGGGCTATTAGATACTTCATTATAAGGTATAGAAAAATAACTATGATGAATATCGTTAGCTCGAACCCATGTTCTGAAAAAAAGGTCTGTATATTTTTAAAACTGATTCTATGCACCCATATCCCCTACCCTACTTAGCTATTCTCTTATCCCATTCAGGCTTCCAGGCATTATACTCTTTGAGAAGCTTAGCAGTCCCTGGGTGGATAGGCACCTCAGGCGATAATGCAGATATAGCATCCACTAGGAGTTTTATAGGATCCTGAGCAAACAGCTTGAAGTATGCATGCTGCTCGGCCAGCTTATCCTTAATGGATATGAAGTGCTTTAACATTTTATAAACAAAGTCCTCAGGCAGGATGTCGGGGGTGGTGTGCCAGCCTCCATAGTCTACATGACAGAACATGCGATCAACACCCACAGGCTTAGTCCAGTTAACAGCAGAAACAGGTAGCCAGGTGAAGCCTAGCCCTGCCTTCATAGCCCTTTCCGCATCCTCAGGGCTTGGATTTATAATCACAAGATCCATCTTAGATAGAAACTCAAGGACACCAGGTGCAGGTGTGCCCGAATTAGCAATGATGCCTATAGCAATCACATCTCCTCTCTTTAAAGCATCAGCCTGCTGAGCGCTAAACACTCCTAGCTCAATGTGTGAGACCTTAATATTTAATACATTGAATATCTTCATAAATATTGTATTGCCATGCCAACCGCTAGCAAATATAGAAACTCTCTTTCCATCGAGATCTCTCCAGGACTTGATGTTTAGCTTTTCCTTAAGTTCTGGTGTTGTGGCAAGGCAGAATACAGAGTTATAGAGAGCCGCCGTAAAGACAGGTACCTTCGCATCTTTGGGCAGGGTATCGAATGGGGGTTCACGTTTCCATGCCCAACTTAGAGTCATGGTTCCTACCAATGCTGCTTCTAGATTGCCTTTAGCAAATTCTCCTACGTTAACTACCCATCCTCCTACTGGATATGTAGATATAGATACATCTGGAAATACTTTTCTCAGCTCGTTTACCAGTATGGAACCCATAACATAGGGTGCAGCACCAACTTCATTAGTACCCCACCTAATAGCTGTTACCTTCACTTCAGGCGTTTTTGTGGGTGTAGCTATGGGGGTTTGCGGGGTTATTCTGGGGCTTGGTGTGGGGCTGGGCGTTGCTATAGCTACTCTCTGCTGGCTGGACACCATATAGTAGCTAGTAACACCAGCAACCACAGCGACTACA
>Ga0079997_119488_pt1 | contig 15282 bp, 15 predicted proteins | sample PerSpoCPS_CMetaG_FD_69200 | JGI IMG/M metagenome (GOLD analysis project Ga0079997, IMG submission 69200) | Archaeal communities from Yellowstone National Park, Wyoming, USA - Perpetual Spouter C (PS_C) MetaG (SPADES assembly) (version 2) | ecosystem: Environmental > Aquatic > Thermal springs >... | reverse complement strand
CGGCACCGGTAAGTCCGGGTCTCCTGAATCATGGCACCCCTCCGAGGGAGGATTCCCTTTATGATACATCACTTACAAAACGATCGCTACCAAAGATACTAAAAAAAAAAAGTGGTAGTGTTCAAGTCGTCGCTGACGCAGTGGGTGGGGCGTTTTTACGCTACATGGTAGTCGGACGGGAGGGCAACAAGGCAGTAAGGCAATACGGCAATGATCGGGCACCGGGCCCCACGGATTCCCGAATGAACCCCGTCATCAGTCATGACTTGAGCATTACCAAGAAAGTCAAGTAGGTAGGATACCCCGTGATGGCCTGGAGCGGGGAGGGCCGATCGCCCCGTTTAGTCGTCAATGCCGGATGAAACTGCATTTCCACCTGTACTCCACTCCCAGGGATAATGGCGGCAACGAATGGAACTCCGCTATCCCGAGCGAGGCCGGAGAAAGTAACTTCGCACGAGCGTACGGGGCGGAGATACGGTGTGAAATCCTTGGGGGGATCAGGCAGTATGCCATGATCTCCGTAATATTTTGGGGACTTACAGAGTTGGCAGGACTCTTTTACGCCAACTCGGCAATACGGCAGTAGGGCGATGACCCGGGTGCGGGACTCCATGGATTTGCTGAGTTCGGCCATCATCCGTTACGACTGGAGCCCTATCGCCACCCATCACCCGTCACTCCGTCACTCCTGGCGGGGCTGGGACGGATGGACCGCACGGACGTGGGGAGGAAGACGGCCCTCACGTTCGGGCGGTCGATGGGGGGTTGGAGAGGGGCTTTGGGGCTTCGAGGGGTCGGGGGCCGAGTCGCTCGTACAGGAGGGGACCGACGACGGCAAAGAGACCGGCGACGACCAGGCCCGCCAGGGCATCGACGGCGTAGTGGAACCGACCGTAGACCGTCCCCAACGTCAGGGCCGTCCCCAGAGGAAGCAGGACCCAGAAGACCCGCCGGTCCCACCGGTAGGCGCCCAGGACCGTCACGACGGCGGCCGCCACGTGGCTACTCGGAAAGGCCGCCCCCCGGGCCGCTCCCCGAGCGAGGACGGCCAGGGCCCAGCGCCGAAACCATCCGTCCTGCAGACTTCCCTCCAGGGTCGGATAGGCGTAGTGCGGACCCTCGACAGGGAAGAAGATGAACCACAGGTAGCAGAAGAAGAAGGTCGCCATCAGGGTGAACATGTAGGCGTGGAAGGCCCGGTATCGCCGGCTCAGATACAGCGTCAGGCCCAGGGCCGGGATCATCGTGTAGTAGCTGACGTAGCCGAAATGCAGGATCTCGGAGACCCAGGGATGGGGGATCCGTTGGCTGAATGTGAGGACGGGGAATCCGCCAAAGAGGCGGGCTTCCCACTGCAAGACCCAGGCGTCGTAGTAACGGTCCGTGACGATCCGATTCAGGACGGCCAGTTCCCGGTAGACGAGGGGGAGAATCATCGCCGGGTACCAGGCGTGGAGGAATCGGAGGCCGGCCCACGTCCCGGGCGGACGTCGAAGGAGGAATCGCCGGAGGGCGGCAATGGCGAAGATACCGACCCAGTGGAGTCCGAAGAGCAAGAGGTGGGACCGGCTCGGCCACCCGTTCCGCCAGTAGAGGCCGGACGTGAAGGCCAGGTAGGCGACGACGAGGCCGTCCACGCCGGGATGATGCGTCAGGACGCTCGGGTCATCGGCCGGCCAGGGGGACCTGGATCGGCCGTCGGGGGCCCGATATCCAGCCATGGGCAATATACCATGCGATGGTTTCCCGGAATCCCTCTTCCAGGGTATACCGTGGGCAGAAGCCCGTATCCTGGCGGAGGTTCTCGACCCGGCAGACCCAGTTCGACTGGAGGAGTTCTCGGAGTTTATCCCGGTCGAAAAAGGTCGGGCGTTTCCGTAGGACGCTCCAGGCTTCCAGGAGGACGGCGGCGACCCACAGGAGGCCGGTCGGGACCGTCAGACGGCGGGGCCGTTCGTAGCCAAACAGGCGGGTCATCGTCTCGGCCACGTCGGTCCAGGTGTAGGGTCGGGGGTCGGCGATGAAGTAAACCTTCCCGTGGGTTTGCGCGCATTCGTACACGCGGACGATCCCCTCGACGAGGTCCTGGACGTAGACCAGACTGAACCGCCGGTCGGGAGGTCCGAAGAAGACGTGCCAACCCCGGGCGGCGAGGCGGAAGTAGGGCAGGACGGCCCGGTCACCGGGGCCATAGACGACGGGCGGCCGCAGGATCGTCCAGGCGACCGACGGCGGGGCCTGGCGGACGTAAGCCTCTCCGCGGAGTTTGCTCTCGCCGTAAGGTGAAATGGGACGGGGCGGGGTCGTCTCGTCAACGGCCCCGTCGTCTCGAGCGGGTCCGACGGCGGCCAGGCTACTGACGTAGATCAGCCGCATGGGTCGGCCCGTCTGGGCAACGGCCTCGACGAGGCGGGCCGTACCGTCGGCGTTGACGCGAAAGAACTCTGCCGGCGTGCGGGCTTGCACGAGGCCGGCCAGGTGGAAGACACCCTCACAGCCTTTTAGGGCCGCTTGGAGGGACGCCGGGTCTTCCAGACGGCCGGGGACCCACTCGAGGCCCGGCGATGACGTCGGGGGCGGGTCCCGACGGGTCAAGGCCCGCACGGCGTACCCCCGCGCCAGGAGCCCTTTTAGGAGGTGACGGCCGATGAAGCCCGTGCCGCCGGTCACGAGGACTCGTTCCATGGCATTACCGCATCCCAACCCCGTATGCCGGTACGGGGTGATTTATGGAGTGACGGAGTGACGGAGTAACGGAGTGACGAGTAACAGGTGGCCATAAGGCTCCAGTCGTAACGGATGATGGCCGAACTCAGCAAATCCATGGAGTCCCCACCCGGGTCATTGCCTTACTGCCCTATTGCCTTACTGCCCTATTGCCTTATTGCCTTATTGCCATACTACCTAATCGCCTCGGCCTCAGAACCGCCGGCCGCCCCCTATTCCTCGGCGGTCCGAGTCGGACGGATCGCCATCAGCTGAGCCCCATACTCAACGGGCGTGCCGTTTTCCACATAGATGGCGACGACCTCACCGTCCACGTCACTCTGGATCTCGTTCATGATCTTCATCGCCTCGATGATGCAGACCGTCTGACCCTTGCGGACCCGGCTCCCGACTTCGACGAAAGGCGGGGCGTCTGGAGACGGCGACCGGTAGAAGGTCCCGACGATGGGAGACCGGATGTAGTGCAGAGGTGCCTCGGCCTCGGACCTTTCGGGAGACGGGGCCGACACTTCGGCCGAGACAGGCTCAGACCTCGATGGCGGCGTCGGGGTGGGGGCGGACGGCGGTGTCGGCGCAGAGGCCGCTGACGTCAGCCACGGGATGAACCACGAGGGCACGGCCTCGGAGGGGGACCGCGTCGGATTCCCCTGCTGGACGATGCGGATGCGGACGTCGCCCTGGCTGTACTCAAATTCGCCGACCTGGTGCTGAACGAGAAGCTCGATCAGACTTCGGATGGCCTCGATGTCAAAGGGCAGACGGCGTCGGGATATACGCTCCGACCTCTTGACGGTGGCCATCTTCAACCCCGCCCGAGGTATTCGCCGGTTCGGGTGTCGATGAGGACTTCTTCGCCCTCCTGAATGAACAGGGGGACCTGAACGACGGCACCCGTCTCCAAGACAGCGGGTTTACTGCCGCCGGCGGCTGTATCACCCCGCACGCCGGGGTCCGTCCGAACGACCCGGAGGGAGACGGCCTTCGGCAGGACCAAACTCAAGGGCCGGCCTTCATAGAGGAACATCGTGACCTCGATGCCCTCCTTCAAGAAACGGGCGGCGTTGCCGACCTGGGCGGCCGTTGCCAGGACCTGGTCGTAAGTCTCCAGGTCCATGAACACGTAGTCCTCCCCCTGGCGGTACAGGAACTGCATGGGACGTTCTTCGACGTCGGCGACGTCGACCATTTCGCCGGCCCGGAAGTTGACGTCCAGGACCTGACCGGTTGCCATGTTCTTCAGGCGCGTCTTGACAAAGGCCTGGCCTTTGCCGGGCTTCACGTGCTGGAATTCGACGACTTCCCACACAGCGTTGTTGTAAAGAATCTTCAGACCCACCTTGAAGTCATTGGTCGATATCTGCATAGTCCCCCCTGACGTCGAAAACAAGATAACGGACGGCATGGTCCATGCAGGATGCCAGCATACAAGATGCGGCCCAGAGATGCAAACCCAATGGGCGCGTTTTTCAGTACCCGGGCTCGGTCCTCGGTGCTCGGTATGCGGCCTCCGGTGTCGATTCGGTACCGAGTATCGGGTCTCAGGCACCCGGTACCTGAGACCTGGCACCCGGTACCTGATATCGGATACCTGAGCGATCGGCAAATCCATGGAGTCCCGCCCCCAGCTCATTGCCCTACTGCCCTATTGCCCTACTGCCTTATTGCCTTACTGCCCTATTGCCTTACTGCCCTACCGCCCCATTGCCCCATGAGGAGCTCCCCCCTCCCTCCATCACTCCGTTACTCCGTCCCTTCGTCGCTCCCTGTTCAGAGGCCCCACCAGAGGCCGGCCAGAAAGGCCGTCCGGCGGGGTACGGTCGAGAGGTCGGCCCACTCGTCCGGGGCGTGGGCACCATCTCCGTCGATGCCCAGACCGTCCAGGACCTGAGCTCCGACTTCGGCCGCATAGGCGCTGTCGCCTCCGCCTCCCACGCGGACACCCTCCAGGTTCCAGTCCAGCAGGGCGGCGATGGATCGGGCCCGTTCGAAGGCCGCCCGAGACGCTTGGGCAGGTAGCGGCGGCATGTGAGTCTCGAGGGTCCAGGTGAATCCTCGGGCCCCGGGCTGTTCCGGGTCCAGGGGAATCGACCGGAAGGCGGTCAGCCACGTCCGCAAGGTTTCCAAGTAGGCCGGGTCGGCATACCGGACGTCGTAAGTCATGCGGCACGTGTCGGGAATCCGGTTCGTGCGCTGGCCGCCGTGGATTTTCGTCAGCGTCGCCCACAAGCCCTCTTGGGTGACCGTCCAGGCTCGAAACATGCCGTGCCATCCGATGGCTTGTTCGATGGCGTTGACACCGCCGGACCGAAGCCCTGGATGGCCCGAGCGACCCCGGAACGAGACCTCCAGGACGGCAACCCCGTACCGCTCGACCTTAGCAGCCCCGCCGGGCGCGGCCGGCTCCAGGGACAGAACGTAGCGGGCCCGCCGAGCCCACTCCTGAATCCGGGGTCGGGCGCCGGGGCTTCCGGCTTCCTCGTCCGTCGTCCAGAGCCAACCGATGCGGCGGTGGGCGGGGACTTCGCCGAGGGCCTGCATGACCTCCCAGGCAAACATCAGGAGGGCGATGCCCCCTTTCATGTCATAGACGCCGGGGCCCATAGCCCGGGTCCCCTCGACTCGAAAGGGGCGCCGCTGGATTTCCCCCTCGGGCCATACCGTGTCCACATGGCCGAGGAACAGCACGTCCAGCTCCTCCGGCGGCACCGGATCCGGGGGGTACCAGCTCAGGAGGACGGGGGCCGAGGGCGGGGCCTCCAGTTCTCTTGTCGGGAGGCCCATCGTCCGGATTTCGTCCCCGAGGACACGGATAAATGCGTGGACCCGGTCGGTCCGCTCGGTCGGCGTCTCGAACTCGACGAACCGCCGGAGGCGCTCGACAAAGCGGTCCATGCGGGCTTCGGCCGCCTGACGGATGCGGATGAGCCGTTCCCGAAGCTCCATAAACCGGTGCCTCCCTGGATCCCAACCGACCTGTCCCCGTACGTACAGGGGCGGGGGTCAGTAATCCGGCTCTGGCGGCGGGACCAGGACGGCCCTACTGCCTGACTGCCCGATTGCCTTATGGCCTCACAGCCTTCCGCAGGAGGGCCGTCAGGCCCGGCAGTTCGAGGCCGGCCAGAAACTCGAGACTGGCCCCGCCGCCCGTCGAGGCGTGGGTGACCCGGTCCAGGAGACCCTCCCGCTGGAGGACGGCCAGACTGTCCCCGCCGCCGACGACGGTAAAATGGGGATTGGCGGCGACGGCTCGGGCGATAGCCCGAGTTCCCTCGGCGAAGGCCGGGACCTCGTAGACGCCCATCGGGCCGTTCCAGAATACGGTCCGGGCTCCGGCGATCTCGGTCCCATAGCGGTGGACTGTCTCTGGACCGATGTCCACGCCGCACCAGTCCCCAAAGGCCTCGCCGGTTCGGACTGTCCGGACGTCGGTCGGGTCGTCCGGTCGGCGGGCGAGGACGTGGTCGACAGGCAGATGAAGGGCGACGCCCCGCCGGCGGGCCTGCTCGATCAGGTCGGCGACGGCTTCGACCTGGTCCGGTTCATACAGGGAAGCCCCGACGTCGTAACCTTGGGCCTTCAGGCACGTGTAGCTCATCGCCCCACCGATGAGGAGGGCATCGACCCGACCCAGCAAGTTTCGGACGACGGGAAGTTTATCGGATATCTTGGCCCCACCCAGGACGGCCACAAAGGGAGGTTCCGGTGACTGGACCAGGCGACTCAGGGCCTGTACTTCCCGCTCCATCAGAAAGCCCATCCCGCAGACCGGAAAGAAGTCCACGACGGCGTGGACGGAGGCGTGAGCCCGGTGGGCCGCCCCAAAGGCGTCGTTGACGTAGACGTCCGCCAGGCGGGCCAGTTGGGCCGCAAAGTCGGGGTCGTCCTTCTCCTCACCCGGGTAGAATCGCAGGTTTTCAAGGACCAGGACAGCCCCGGGGGCAAGGGCCTGACTGGCCTGCTCCACAGCCGGACCGACGCAGTCGCCGATGAAAGCGACCGGCGAGTCCATCAGACGGCGGAGGTGGTCGGCGACCGGTGCCAGGCTGTACCGGGGGTCGGGTTTTCCCTTGGGTCGGCCCAGATGGGAGGCGACGACGATACGGGCACCCCGCTCCGCTAAATAAGTCAGTGTGGGAAGTGTCGCCCGGATGCGGGTGTCGTCGGCGACTCGACCGTCTTGGAGGGGAACGTTGAAGTCGACTCGGACAAAGACCCGTCGGCTGGTCACGTCCAGGTCCCGGAGGGACCGAATGCGAGAAAAATCCTGCGCGTTCATAGGTGCCTCCCGTTGGGTCCCGGCCTTTCATTCAGGTATCCGGTACCGGCTTCGATGTCCGGCTTCCGGCCCTCCATGGCCGAGAGCCGGGTGCCGAGCACCGAGGACCGAACCGGAAACGCGTCCATCGGGTTTGCATCCCACATGTCTCGTTCTAAGGGTCACAGCAAGACACCCAGGAGGGGTTGCCAGGCCCGGCGTCCCTCGAGGGTCGGCAGAGTGTCATCGGCCGCCCATACGTCCAGGACTTCCAGGGGGAAGGGTAGGGCTGTCTGCAGGCGGTCCACCAGGGATTCCATCTGGGGTCCACTCAGGAGGATCGTCTCCGGGGGGTCCTCCCGATGGAAGTCCTGCAAATAGGCCCCGATGCGACGAAGTTCCCGCTCCAGTGCCGTCCGTCGGTCCGTCGGGCCCTCGTCTACCTCCGGCGTCAACGTATGGGTCCGCTTCCAGACGAGACGACGACCCTGGAAGTAGGTCGTCGTCAGGCGCTCGCCGTCCCAGTGTAGGACCATCCACCGACGTTCGGCCCAGTCGGGACGGCGTCCCGCATAATGCCAGATCAGGTTGTCGATGGCGATGTTTTCAGGGACGACGAGGCCTGGGACGAGGCCCTGCCCATGGAACAAATCCTCGAGGCGGTCCAGAAAAGGCGCCCAAACGGCCAGGGCGGCGACCGTACCGACCCGGGCCCGGACGTCCAGGACCTGCCACAGGACCCGATAAGCTTCGACGGCCAGGGTCGTCTGGCGTCGTAATTGCCAGTGAATGAGCTGTTGCTGGTCCTGGACCCGGCGAGGCCAACCCTCGATACGGAGGACGAAGAACATCATGCTGGCGTCGGGCACGACGACGCCGACCCGACGAGGATGTTCTCCCGCCGGGAGGACCCGACGCAGTGCTTCGGCCAGGGCTTCGGGGTTTTGGATCGCCAACTGGGCCGGGCGGACCTCCCAGGTATCGGTCGGCAGGGGCGCGACGGCCTGATGCCGGATGCGTCGTTTGGATCCGTGCCCCTCCCACCAGAGGCAGCGGACTCCCTCATAGCTCACATAGAAGGCCATGGGGGGTGTATAGGCCACCCCCCGCCGCCACGAGAGGAGACGCTTCCCCAAGCCTCAATCCTCCACAAAGGTGACTTTGTTGATCTCGGGGAGCGTCGTGATCCCCTGGAAGACCTTTTCAAGGGCGGCTTGTCGGAGTGGGACCATGCCGGCCTCCCGGGCGACCCGCTTCAGCTCGGAAGACGCATAGTTCCGGATGAGAACGTCCCGGACCCGGTCTGTGACTTCCAAAAGCTCGCCGATGGCCGTCCGGCCCCGGTAGCCCGTCCCAGCACACTCGATACAGCCCCGGCCCTCATAGAAGCGCACGTTCTGGGCCAGTTCCGGCGAGATGCCGGACTCCCGCAAGTACTCGGGGTCGTACTGAACCTCCGTCTTGCAGTTTGGGCAGATGACTCGAACGAGCCGCTGGGCCAGCACGGCCAGGAGGGCCGATACAAAGTAATACGGCTCGATGCCCATATTCAGGAACCGGCCGATGACATCGATGACGTTGTTGGCATGGACGGTCGTGAAGACCAGGTGCCCCGTCAGGGCCGACTGGATGGCGATCTGAGCCGTCTCGGGGTCCCGGATCTCGCCGACCATGATCTTGTCGGGGTCATGCCGCAGGATGGACCGCAGGCCCCGGGCGAAGGTCAGGCCTTTCTTCTCGTTGACGGGGACCTGCGTGACGCCCTCGATCATGTACTCGACGGGGTCCTCGATGGTGACGATCTTGTGTTCGACGCTCTTGATCTCGTTCAGGCAAGCGTACAGAGTCGTCGTCTTACCGCTCCCCGTGGGGCCCGTCACGAGGAACATCCCGTAGGGAGCGTGAATGTACCGCCGAATCTTCCGGATCAGGGTCGGGTTAAAGCCCAGGACGTCCAGCCGGAGGTCCTTGAAACTCTCGCTGAGGTATTCCTTATCCAAGATACGGATCACGCAGTCTTCGCCGTAAATCGTCGGCATGATGGAGACCCGAAAGTCGACGGTCTTGCCGTCGACCCGGAGCTTGAAACGACCGTCTTGGGGGATTCGCTTCTCGGCGATATCGAGTTCGGCCATGACCTTAATGCGGGAGATGATGGCCGTGTGGTACCGCTTATCAATGGGCTCCATCGCATACTGCAGGACGCCGTCGATGCGATACTTGACGACAACAGCCCGGTCCTGGGTCTCGATGTGAATGTCGCTGGCCCGCCGCTGGAGGGCGTTGAAGATGATCGAGTCGACCAGCCGGACGACCGGGCTCGCGTCGGTCGTCAGCCGGTCAATGGTCAGGACTTCCTCGGCCTCCTCTTCCTCTTCGTGGACGACCTGGGCTCGGAAGGTCTGCGTCGCCTCCTCCAAGACCCGCTGGGAACTCTCACTCCGCTTCAGAAGCGCTTCGATGGCCGACGGCGTCGTAAAGACGAAGCGGACCTTCGACCCCAGACGCCATTCCAGCTCGTCGGCCCGCATGACGAGGCTGGGGTCGCAGATGGCGATCTCCAGGACGTCCCCCGACCGCCGGTAGGGCACGAAACGATAGGCCAGCATGAGCTCGGCCGGAATGGCCCGGAAAAGGTCGGCCTGCACGGGCATAGAGGCCAGGTCTACAAAGGGCAGGCCGTACCGGTCGGCCCACCGCCGGGCCTCGACCCATTCGTCCGTTTCCGTCTGAACGTCTTCCCACATAGCCATAGTGCCTTGTTAAGATTTGAGACGGGGGAATGGTGCCAGGTACCAGGTTCCGGGTACCCGGTATCGGGTACCGGCTATCTGGCACCTGGGACCTGGTACCCGGCACCGGAGCCGGTCCGACGCCGAGGACCGAACACCGAGCGCCGAAGACCGAGCCCGGCCACCGGAAAACGCGCACACGGGGTGTGCATCCTGTATCCTGCATCCAGATCTTAACAGAGCCATAGTGCTTTGTTAAGATTTGAAATGTGGAAATTGGGCACGGTTGCCAGGTACCAGGTTCCGGGTACCAGGTAGCCAAGATCCGAACCCTTCCTATCCTGCATCGTGCATTCTGTATCCTGCATCCATATCTTCAGAAGGCCTCTCCGTGACAAGATGGAGGATACAATGGGCGGGATTCGGGCGCAAGATGAAGGGGATACGGTTGCCCCGGTAGCGCCCAAAACTCCTATAAGACCCCCGCGGTAGGCGGTGCTGTTCTGAAGGCCATTCGGCAGTAGGGCAGTAAGGCCGTACGGCGATGATGATGTACCGCGTCTTCCGGTACCCGGTCCTCCGGCTCGGTCCCTCGGTATCCAGCCCTCGGCGTCGGACCGGCTCCGGTGCCGGGTACCAGGTCCAGGTGCCAGATAGCCGGTACCCGATACCGGGTACCCGGTACCTGGCACCTGTCTTCGAAAAACCCGCACACGGGGTATGCATCCTGCATCCTGTATCGTGCATCCTGCATCCTGCATCCTGCATCCTGTATCCTGCATCCTGCACCTTGCATCTCCCGTTCCTCATCCCCTATCCTGCACTCGGGTCGTCCCCCAGGAGGATTCCGATGCAGGCCCCACGGGTCGCCATCATCACCGTCGGGACGGAACTACTGGACGGCGGGCGCGTGGATACCAACGGGCCGTGGCTCTCGGCCCGTCTGCGGGCCATGGGCTTGAGCGTCGTCGGTCGTCTCGTCGTGCCCGATGACGTTCCGGCGATTCAGGCCGGCCTGACCTTTTTCCGGGATCGGGCGGACGTCATCATCGTGACGGGTGGCCTCGGGCCGACTCATGACGATGTCACCCGGGAGGCCGTCGCCGGATGGCTGGGTCGGGCCGTCGTCGAGGACGTCGAGTGGCGTCGCCGAATGGAGGCCGACATCGCGGCCCGGGGGGTATCGCTCCCGCCGATGGTCTTTCGGATGGCTCAAGTCGTGGAGGGTGCCGAGGTCTTGCCGAACCCGGTCGGGGCCGCCCCGGGCGAGTGGATCGAGGCCGAGGGTCGCGTCTACGTCCTCCTGCCCGGCCCGCCTCCTGAACTTCAGGGGGTCTACGAGGCACATCTGGAAGCGCGCTTGCGCCGTCGGGTGACCCATCCGCCGCCGAAGCGGGTCCTCCTGCGGACCAGCGGTGTCCCCGAGTCCCGCATCGCCGAACGAGTCCAGGCCCTCCTGGACCGGTCCGACGTGACGTGGTCGATCCTGCCCGGCCCAGCCCGGGTCGACCTGGAGATTCGATGGACGGGTTCGGACGACGAGTCGGCGTGGCGTCGACTCTTAGAGCGTCTCCGGCAGATCCTTGGCGACGACCTTTACGCCGAGGGCGACGTTTCTATTGAGGAAGTCGTCGGCCAACGCCTCCGGGACCGGGGTCAGACCCTGGCGACGGCCGAGTCCTGCACGGGCGGCCTGCTGGGTCATCGGATCACGAACGTGGCCGGGAGTTCGGCATATTACATGCGGGGCTACGTCGCTTACAGCAATGCGGCCAAGGTGGACCTCCTGGGCGTGGACCCCGAGGCGATCCGTCGGTACGGCGCCGTCAGCGAGCCCGTCGCCCGGCAGATGGCCGAGGGCGCCCGTCAGCGAGCCGGGACCGATTGGGCCGTCGCCATCACGGGCATCGCCGGCCCGACGGGCGGAACACCGGAAAAGCCGGTCGGGACGGTCCACATTGCCGTCGCCGGCCCGGACGGGACGACGCACCGCCGGTTTCAATTCCGCGGGACCCGGGAGCTCATTAAGGAGCAGTCCGTCCAGATGGCCCTGGACCTTCTCCGCCGGCGACTGGGCACGGAGACGGGGTCCTGAGTGAACGCTGTCGACCCCTGTGGTCCCGGCAAGCACGGGTTCACTGAGAGTCGGAGGAATGGATGCAGGATACAGGATGCAAGATGCAGGATGCAGGATGCATACCCCGTGTGCGGGTTTCCGGTACCGGGTACTTGTCTTCGAAACACGCGTCCACGGGGTTCCCGCCCTTACCCCATTACTCCGTCCCTTCGTCACTCCGTAGTTGCCGGACTGCCTCCTTCCCTTCAAACAGCGCCGCTCCGGCGGGCGAGGCCGGGAGGGTAAAGGGGGAGGCTCTTTCGCCGAGGCCCGTCATTCTGTTAAACTATCCGACGCTGAACACCTGGGTTCTAAGGCTCTGAGGCAGACCGATGAAGATTTTCCTGGATACGGCGAATGTGGACGAAATCCGACGCCTGGTGGCCACGGGCGTGATCGACGGCGTCACGACGAATCCGACCCTGCTGGCCCAGCAGGGCGGAAACCCCTGGGAAGTCCTGAAAGAGATTTGTTCCATCGTCCAGGGGGACGTCAGCGCCGAAGTGGTGGCAACGCAACACGAAGAGATGATCGCCGAGGCCCGCCGTCTGGCCGCTCTGGATCCCCACATCGTCGTCAAGATCCCCATGACAGCCGAGGGCCTTCGGGCGATCCGAGTTCTTGCCCGAGAGGGCATCCGGGTCAATACGACCCTCGTCTTCACACCTATCCAGGCCCTTCTGGCCGCCAAGGCCGGGGCTTTCATCGTCAGCCCCTTCGTCGGTCGGTTGGACGACATCGCCCATCGGGGGATGCGGGTCATCCGGCAAACCGTAGCCATCTTTCGGAACTATCAGATCAAAACCCAGGTCCTGGTCGCCTCGATTCGGCATCCCCTCCATGTTCTGGAGGCGGCCCTCCTGGGAGCCGACATCGTCACGCTCCCGCCGAAGGTCTTCGAACAGCTCCTGAAGCATCCCCTGACCGACATCGGGCTGGAGCGGTTTCTCAAGGACTGGCAGGCGGCCGGTTACGGCTCCCGCCTGTGAGGGGTGGGCGGCCCCGCGGGACCCGCTTCCCCGACAAGGGGTTAAGGGGGATGTCAGCAGACCGAACCTACAATGCCCGATATTCTCTTGCAGGGCGGAGACGTCTTTTATGTTCCGAGGACGCCGATGGTTCCCTGTGACCTTGGGCCTCACGGTTCTCTACGGCTGTCCATTCACCGGTACGCCTTCTCGGCCGTATGATGTCGTCTACCTCCTAACGATACCGGAGCGACTGAATCTCCCCGGTGGGGAGGCGACCCCGGTCCAGACCCTCATCCACGGACGTCAGTACCGGGCCCTGCCTGTGGGCTCTTCGCTCCAGGTCGAATTTCCGACATGGATCCCGCCGGGGACCGTTCTGGCGTGGGGTGTAGGTGCTCAGGGCGTCCCGTCCGGGACCGTCCAGGTTCACGTCCAGGGCCTCCGGCCCTTCCAGGGGATGCCCCCCATCGACCTCCTGCCCCCGACGGCCGTCTCCGCTACGGAGCTGGCCCACGCGGTTCGGTCCTTCCAAGTCGACTTGAGTCCCCTGGCCCGGCAGTGGGCCGTCTTGCGAATCGTGCTGGAACCCCAGGACGTTCCGGCGGGCCGGGTCTGGCTGGTCGAACCCATGTTGTACCGGACCGTTCCGGAGACGTCGCCTCCGTGGGCGCCGGTCGAAAACCCCGCCGAGGCCCTGGAGGAGTTCCGCCGCCTGAACAGCCGGTTGCATGTCGTTCTGGTCATCGCCGACCGTCTGGCCTACACGGACCTGAATCTGGAGACGCCGGGCCAGACGCCGTGGCCGAACCTGGAGGCCCTCCTGGCCGGGGCGGCCGTCTTTTCGGCGGTGTATCCCGTGTACGACGACCCGGATCGGAACTGGGCGGCTTTCTGGAACGGCGTTCGGGCAGGTCCCTCGCCAGTCCCCCTGAGTGCCGTGTTTCGCCGGGGTCTGTACCAAACGTATGGCTTGGGCCCAAGCGACGGGGTCGGTCTGGAGGGCCTGCATGGGGGGTTTCATACATGGATAGAGGCACCCCCGTCCGTCCAAGCCCCGGACCCGGAAGTCGCCCGCATTCGGGACCGACTCCTTTACCATCAGGCCCGCCGGGAAAAGGCCTTCATCGCCCGCATCTTTCGACTGTCGGACCCCTCGGTCGAGACCCAGGGCCTGGACGCATGGCTGGGGCAATTACGGCAGGCACTGTCGGCGGAAGCGGACCTGGCTTCCCGCGTAGACCTCTGTGTGTTGGGGACCGGTCGGGTCGAGGATGGCCAGGTCCGGCCGGGATTCCTGGGTTGTCGAATGCCGACGGGCGTGCTGGTCCCGACGCCCGTCGTGCGCGCGCCGATGTCCGGGCTGGACGTCGTCCCGACCCTCAGCGACTGGTTCGACGTGTCTCGGAAAGACGCCCGCTGGGACGGGGAGAGCCGTCTGGCGTGGTTGTTCTACCGAGAAACCCCGCCTGAGGCCGTCGCCTTGGGCTATACCCGTCAGGGCGGTTTTGTCGCCACTTACGATGGAGTTTTGTGGATCCAGGCCGACCAGCCGGGAGCCTTCGTAGCCTGGGACCCCCGGAGTCGGGCCGCCTTCGACCCGACCTTTCAGAAGTTCCTACAGACGTATCTGTGGGGCCGCTGGCGGCAGGCCACCCGTCCGATAAAAAGAACATAAAGGAGGCGATGGATGCGTTTGCCAGTCCAGATCCGGCAGATTCTATTTGCCACGGATTTTTCCCGCTACTCCGACCGGGCCCGGGACTATGCCCTCACCCTGGCCCGCAAACACCGGGCGCACGTGTACGTCATCCATGCCCTGGAGGTCCTCTACTACATGAACGAGAGAGACCCCGAACTCCGGGAGTGGTTCAAGACTATCGAGCGGGCGATGGAGCGCAAGATGGCCGACGAGGTCGCATTTTTCCAGTCCCACGGCGTGTCGGCGACGGGGGAAATCATCATCGGGACGCCTTGGAAGGTAATCCTCCGCTTTGCCGAAGAGGCCGGCGTGGATTTGATCGTCATCGGAAGCCACGGCATCGGGACGGAAGAGGGGCGCATCCTTCTAGGGACGACCTCTCACAAGGTCGCCCTGGCCTCGAAGATCCCCGTCCTGATCGTACGACCCGAGACGACCGGCCCCACGGAGGTCCCGGAGCTTGGGTAGGTGTTCGCGGTAGCGCTCAAGTCCTATTGACCTTCGTGTTGTCCAAGTTCGTAGGAGTCTGCTCGAAGATGTCGAGCCGTATCTCACCGGCCATCCATGATAGAAGTGACGGAGTGACGAAGTGATGAAGTGACGAGTAACAAGATAGGGGTACCAGGTGTCAGGTTCCGGGTACCAGGTAACCGGAATCCGAGCCCTTCCTATCCTGCATCATGCATACCCCGTGTGCGGGTTTTCGGGTGGCCGGGCTCGGTCTTCGGTGCTCGGTGTTCGGCCCTCGGCGTCGGACTGGCTCCGGTGTCGGGTACCGG
>Ga0079997_104666_pt1 | contig 15296 bp, 16 predicted proteins | sample PerSpoCPS_CMetaG_FD_69200 | JGI IMG/M metagenome (GOLD analysis project Ga0079997, IMG submission 69200) | Archaeal communities from Yellowstone National Park, Wyoming, USA - Perpetual Spouter C (PS_C) MetaG (SPADES assembly) (version 2) | ecosystem: Environmental > Aquatic > Thermal springs >... | reverse complement strand
AAGGTAGCCCGGTAGAACGGGTAGAAGCTGTGGCAGTGGCTAAGGGGAGTAAGGTTCGCCTGGTTTTTGAACCAGAGCGAATAAACCTCTCCTGAACCCATTGTTTTTTAACAATGGGCTGCTAAATGTTGAGTAGTAGAAAAAAAGAAAAGTTCAAATTAATGGAGGTTCAAATAATGAAGGGAGTTTTTGTTTTTTCTGTCTTTATTTTTTTCTTTCTTGTTTTGAGTAAAATAGGTTATATGGAAGCGAAAGAAACAAAGGAAAAAGGAGCAAAAGCGTTTCAGATAAAGTCATCGGCTTTCAAAAATGGTGAAAGAATACCAAAAAAATATACTTGTGAAGGAGAAGATATTTCTCCACCGGTTGAATGGTCAGGTGCTCCCGAGGGAACAAAAAGTTTTGTCTTGATAGTTGATGATCCTGATGCTCCCATAGGAACTTTTAATCATTGGGTCGTTTATGATATTCCAGCTTCTAAAAATTCTTTACCCGAGGGAGTTCAAAAGAAGCCAGAAATTGAAGGTGGTATAAAGCAGGGTAGGAATGATTTTGGGAAAATAGGTTGGGGTGGTCCGTGCCCTCCGCCAGGACATGGTACTCACAGGTATTTTTTTAAGATAAAAGCTATATCCCAGGAGACATTAAAGCTTCCGCCGGGAGCATCAAAATCGGAAGTTCTAAAAGCAATTGATGGAAAAGTCTTGGGTGAGGCAGAGTTTTTTGGAACATATTCAAGGTAAATCATTTTCCAAGGTAAATCATTTTCAATTGAATATTTCAGGCTACATATTTTGTTCTTTCTTTTTTTACATTCTTGGTCCTATGCGTATTTTTTTTCTTTCTTTTATGAAAGTTTGAACTGTTGAGTCATTTCTCCGAGCTGCTGTGCAACTTTTAATATGTTATCTCCTCTCGTTTTTAATATTATTGTTATTTGTTTAATTTCTTCTATACTAGATGTAACTTCACTCAAAGATTTTTTTGTTTCCTCTACACCTTTGTATTCTTCTTTTACTTTTTGACCAGTTTTTTCTACGATATTGTTAAGTTCAGATATGGCTGGGATTAGCGCTTTTGTGTCATCTATTTCGTCTGATATTAGGTTTTGTACATAAGATAGATTTTTTATTAGTAAATTTAGGTTATTGAATGATTCTGATATTTCTCCCGAAGAGTTCTTTAACGCTTCATATATTTTCATTACGGTTTGGATTATAAACTTGAAATTCATGAATGTTTCTTGGAAGTATGTTAGTGTTTCGTTTAGTTCTGTTTGTATGTCTCTGAATTCACTTTTTAGTTCTTCTGAGTTCCCTTTAATTTTCATAGTGCTACTTTCTATATGAGATTTTATTTTGTCAAGATTGGAGATTGAAGGTTCGGTTTCATTTTTTGTTACCTCCATGATTTTTACAAGTAAACTTTGAATTTCTTTTATTTCGCTTCTTATGTTTTTAATTTTTTCCTCTGCGTTTTTAGAGAGTTCTTTTATCGCACCAGCTATTATTTTAAATTCTCTTTTTGTATCTTCTCCTTTATCCTCGTGAGATATTGCTATATGAGCATTTACTGATAAAATGTTCATGTCATCTATAAAATCTAAAAGTTCATAGGTGATATATACCAGCTTTTCTATGTTTTGTGATATATTTTGTATGATACTCGTTGTTGTATTCTTACCGGATGTTATCTTACTTATTGAATCTATCAATTCTCCTATTTGATTTTGTATATTTTCTCCGCTTTCTGATATTATTATGATTGATTCTTCAGATTTTTTGAGTTTCTCCAAAGTGCTGCTTATTTTATTTTCTATTTTCCCTCTTGAATCATCTACTTTTGCTGATTCAGTAGAGAGGCTTGCAGATTCTGGCATTATTTTAAGGTTCTTTACAACATTCCCTATGCTTGAGTATATATCTTCTGAATCCTTTATTATTCTATCAATTTGGGATTTTATTTCTGTGATTTTTTTCTCTCTGTTTTCCTCATCTTGTTTGATTTTTTTTGATAAAGAGAGCAGGTCTGCCAGAGAATTCAGTACATCTCCTGCTATTTCATATATATTTTCTATAACATCTGATATTTTTTCTGATTCTTTTTCTTGTGTTTCAATACCCTGTTTTATTCTATCTGACATTTTAGCTATATCTTTTGCTGCTTTTGAGAATATTTCGGAGGCTGTTTTTATTTCTTTTAGTTCTGTTTTGAGAATATCTACCATTTTTGAAAAGGAGTCTGATAGTTCTCCTATCTCATCGTTGGATTCTGCATACGGTTTTTGAGTGAGATCCATCTGATTAGCTATTTTTTCTGCTACCTCTTTTACTTTGTTTACGGGTGATATTATGTTGTTTATTATTACTATGAATATAATGGATAGTATTCCCGTGAGTGAGAGAGCAAGAGCACCTATGCGTAATATTACATTTCTGAACTCATTATCGAAATTTTTCATCGTCACGGCTAATGCTGTGAATCCTTTAATTTCTTTCCCTTCGGTTCCGCCTCCTTCTAATATAGGAAGTTCTTGTTTTTGTATCATAACTGGATTGAGGAATATAATGACTTCTTCGCCGGTTATTGTCTTTTTGCTCACTATTCTTTGTGATTGAGAGTTTGTGATGATTTTTGAATCTTTTGGTGTAATTATGTTCTTGATAAACCAAACAAGGTCTTGAGCTATTTTTTCATCTTTTGTTTTGAAAGTTATCATTTCTCCGTTGCTTTTAACAGCACCAGCGAAGATAACATCCTCGTTTCTCATGAAAAGGTTTACGACTTCTCCAAGAAGAACTTTATCCTCTTGTAGAAATCCGTAATTAACTGATGAGTGATTGCGGAAGAATTCTGATATTTGTTCGCCTTTTTGTGATATCTGTTTTTTGAATATTTCCCTGAAATTCATGTAGAATATTGATGTCAAAGTACCTAAAAGTAGAATAATTCCTGTCCCGAAAGATAATATTAGCTTTACCCTTATTGAATTTAGTTTCATACTTTAATTTTAATATTTTTGGATTTGTATTTTAGTAAATAAAAATTCGTTTATGAGAATAAGTTTTCATTTATTAGGTTTTTTGGCAGTGCCAATAATGTTCCACCGGTTTCCCATATTTCTTTTTTTAGACTATCTGATGGATAAATTTTCCTTTTGTATCTAAAAATATTTGACTTAATTTCAAGTATTACTTCAAGATCGCCATCGGGCTGATTTTTAAGGATACTTTTTATTTTTGAAATACTTTCTTCTGTAATACTGTTTAGATTTATAAGTAAAGTGAGATCTTTTGGTTCAAAAAATATTTTTGATACTATCTTTTTACCGCTTTTTTTTCCGATGAATATATATATATTTCCTTCTTTCATTTTATCTCCATCTTGTCCAATAAAAAAGTTTTCGTAGTTTTCTCTTGGGTCGTGTGAAACTTCCAGTGTTGTTATATATCCTGACCTTGTATGTATGATTTTCTTTACTTTTCCTACTATCTCTATTATATCCTTTATTTCTAATGGGAAAATTCCGTATGATACTGAATTTATTGTTTGTTTTATGTTAGTTTTTGATAGTGGTACTCCTATTGTTTCTATTTCCATTTTTTCTATTTCATATTGACCGTTGCTTTTTCCGTTTTCTTTGTCTTCAAACAGGCTTGCTTTATTTGAAAGTAGGGTATCAAATATATGAAGTGCTTTTTCTCTTGGAATGAACTCATCAAAAGCTCCTGCTTTTATAAGTGTTTCTATTACCTTTTTGTTTATCTTGAATTTTTGAGCGCTCCTTATAAATCCTTCAAAGCTAGATATTTTCACTTTTTGTTTCATCTCTTCTATCGCTTTTGCAGCGGCTTCTCCTAAACCTTTTATTCCACCTAAACCGAACCTTATCGCATCACCCTCTACTGAAAACTCGTACTTACTTTTTGTTATTGATGGAGGAAGAATTTTGAAACCTAATTTTAGTAGTTCTTCTATATATTTTGTGAGCTTTTCAAAATTGTTCATTTCGGAAGTTAGTAAGCTTGCCATGTATTCAAGAGGATAATTTGCTTTAAGATATGCTGTAACATACGATAGGAAGGCGTAAGCTGCTGAGTGGGATTTGTTAAATGCATATCCTGCAAATTTCTCCATGACTGAGAAAATTTCTTCTGCTTTTTCTTCTGGAATTCCGTTTGATTTGCATCCTTGAATGAATCTATCTCTTATTTTTTCCATCAGTTCTGCTTTCTTTTTACCCATAGCTTCTCTTAAAGTATCGGCTTCTCCCATAGAAAAGCCTGCGAGTATGTTTGCTGCGAACATTATTTGTTCCTGATAGAGGAAGTTTCCGTATGTCTCCTTTAATATTGGTTCAAGATCAGGATGGATATATTCGACTGGTTTAGTTCCTTTTTTTCTTTCGATAAAGTCATTTACCATACCAGATTGAATTGGACCCGGTCTATAAAGTGCGACTGCTGCTATGAGGTCATCTAAGGTTTCAGGTTCTAATCTTTGCAGAAGATCTTTCATACCTGCGCTTTCAAATTGGAACACTCCAAAAACATCGCCTCTTTTTAGCATGTCAAAGGTTTTTTTATCATTTAAAGGAATGTTTCCGAATTTGAGTTCTATTCCATATTTTTCTTTTATCATTTTGAATGTTTTATCTATTATGGTCAGGTTTTCCAGTCCGAGAAAATCAAATTTTACAAGTCCTATTTTCTCTAACGATTCCATTTCAAACTGAGTTACGAAATCATCTTTTGCTTTTGCAATTGATGTGTAATCTGTTATTGATCTATCTGAAATGAGGAAACCAGATGCGTGCGAACCTATGTGTCTTATTAGCCCTTCAATTTTTTTTGCATTCTCAAATATTTTTCTGAACCTTGGATTTGAATCCACTTTTTCTCTAAATTCTGGGATCTCTGCGTATGCTTCTTCCAAAGTCCATTTTCTTGAAGGTTCCTGTGGTACAAGTTCAGCAAGTTGTGATACATCTTCTATTGGTTCATCAAAGATTCTACCGACATCTCTTATTGCCAGTCTTGCTCCAAAGGTTCCGAATGTTATTATATGGGCAACATTATCTTCTCCATATTTTTTTCTTACATAATCTAAAACTTCATCTCTTCTTTCCTTGCAGAAATCTACATCAATATCAGGAGCTTTTTCTCTTTCTGGGTTCAAAAATCTCTCAAATATCAGTCCATATTTTATGGGGTCTATTTCTGTTATTCCGAGTGCGTAGGAGACAAGAGCACCGGCGGCGGAGCCCCTTCCTGGACCGACCATTATGCCCTGGCTTTTCGCCCAGTTTATGAAATCTTCAACTATCAAAAAGTATCCAGAAAAGTTCTTTTTTGATATTATTTCAAGTTCCTTTTCAAGTCTTTCATAGTATATTTTCTCATCAAATTTTTCTCCTTTTTCTTTTTTTTCTTTTAACCTGATTTGTAGGTTTGCAAAAGCTTTTTCTCTTAAAACCTCATCTGGATTTCCGAATTCTGTGGGTTTTGGTATTCTTAATTCCTTTGGTTTTTTGAATTCAAAGGAAACTGATTTTATAATTTGTTCATGAGATTCCATAGTTTGTGGAATATCTTTGAAAATCTCAAGCATTTCTTCTTTTGACTTTACATAAAGACCTTTTATCTTGTATCTGAATCTATCTTTTGAGTGGATTTTTTCGCCATAGGCTATGCATACGAGCATATCCTGAATTTCATATCCATCTGGTGTTGCGTAGTGGCAATCTGCTGTTGCTACGCAAGGTATATCAAGATCTTTTGAAAATTCAAGTAAGTAGGATTCAACTTTTTTCTGTATTTGAACTGTTTCAATATCTTCTTTTCTGGTTGGATCTGCTGGTTCTCCTCTCATTATTTCAAGATAGAAATCTTTACCGAAAAGCTTTTTGAACTCTTCTGCTTTGTTTTTCGCCTCATCTATTTTCCCTTCTCTTATGAGACGGGGGATTATTCCGTTCAGACATCCAGAAAGCATTATGAGACCAGATCTATATTCAATCAGTGTTTTAAGGTCTATTCTTGGTTTTCTATAAAAACCTTCTATATTAGCGATTTTGAGTAATAGGCAAAGATTTCTGTAACCTTCTTCATTTTTAGCTATTAGGGTTGCATGGAAGTTTTTCTCATCTTGGTTTTTTTCCGTAAGATTTCCAGGAGATATATATATTTCACAGCCTACCAGAGGTTTTATTCCGGCATCGCGGGCTTTGAAGAAAAATTCAACTGCTGAGAATATGTTTCCATGTTCTGTGATTGCTACAGCATCTATTTTACCTTCATATGCTCTTTGTATTAGCTGATCAACCGTCATCGCACCGTCAAGGATACTATAATGTGTATGAGTGTGAAAATGTCCAACCATACTCCTATATACAAAAAGAATATATAAGAAAGAGTTAATTGGTGATTAATCTACCAAATTTCCATAGTAATATAAATCCTTTTGGTTCGTGCCTTTTAGTAATCGGAAAACGAAAATTACCATCCGAACAGAAACCTCAAAAATCAGATTTACTCTTTTGTATCTTTTATAAGCGCTTTTTCACTCAATAATTCCGATAACTTAAATGGTAGTGCTATCTTCTTTATCATAAAGGATAGATGGAACCCCATTTGTATTTTTCTGTTCTTTACGAAAAAAATTTGTTTCCATAAAATTCTAATTTTGGATTGTTAGAAAAAGTTTTGCTAATTATACTTTCGCTTATAATCTAAATTATGGGGATAACATATATTGAAGGGAGAGTAATAGGTCCGAAGGGCGAAGAACGAGTAAATTTTTTGATTGATAGTGGAGCAAAATATTCACTTTTGCCAGAAGATGTGTGGAAAAAGATAGGTCTTACCCCAAAGCGTGAACATACTTTCATTTTAGCAGATGGTCGAACAATAAAAAGGAAAGTTTCTGAGTGTTATATTATCCTTCCGCAAGGAGAAGCACATACCCCTGTGATTTTGGGTGAGGGAGATGATGCTGCTCTTTTAGGAGTCGTAACATTAGAAATTTTGGGACTTGTTTTCAATCCTTTCAATCGCACCCTTGAACCTATGCGCACGCTCCTTTTGTGAAGATAAAAATAAATAGCAGAAAAATTTTAAATTTTTAGTATTCAGTTTGGAAATGGAAGAAAAAAGTCAAAACAGAAAATACAAAATCAGGCTTTCTCCTGAGGAAATTGAATCTATAAAGAGAGCAATAAAAAAGTATGATCAAGATGCTAAGATAATTTTATTTGGCAGTCGCACCAATCCCGAAGGGAAAGGAGGAGACATTGATCTTATGGTGATTTCTAAGAAAATAGACGATAATGCAAGAAGAATGATTAGAGTAGAGTTGATTCTGACTTTGGGTGAAAGAAAAATTGACCTTATTGTAACTGATAATCCATCCGAAAACTTATTTACTAAAATAGTGGCAGAAACTGGAGTTGAAATTTGAGTGCGTAGAGAAGAATCAATAATTTTATTCTGCGAGAATGTAAAGAAATTGATAAGAAACAAGGAATGGTTAGAAAAATCTTATCATAAATCCCTCAGGATAGATTTAGATAATCTTAGGGAGGAAGACTATGAGGTGTTAGAAAATATATAGAAGAGAAAAACTACTGTAAGGACCTCATTTAAAATTCTCATTTTTAATACTAAACTTGCAGATCAAGTTTAAATTTTTGATTATGCAGGAGAAGAAATTGGAGGAGATTATCAATGAACTACCAGAGGATTTGAAAAAAGAGCTTGAAGATTTTGCTCAATTTTTGTGGGAAAAGAATAAGAAAAGAAAAATCAGGAGGGAGCCAAAATTTGATTGGGCTGGTTCTCTTTCTGATTTAGCTAACGATTTCTCATCAGTTGAATTGCAACATAAAATATCAGATTGGCGAATAGGCAAAAAATGAGAGTTCTGATAGATACTAACATCATACTGGAAATTATTTTGAATAGGGGAAAATCTGATGAAGCAAAAAATTATTAGAAAACTCAGAAAAGTTTGAATTCTTTCTTTCTGATTTCTCACTCCATTCAATAGGAATTTTGTTTTTTCAGGCAAAAAGACATCATATTTTTTATCAGTTCATAAAAGATATGATTTTTAGCGAAATATTGCATATGGTCTCACTATCTTACGAAGATATGGGAAATGTTATAGAAGTATCTACGCGCTTTAACCTTGATTTTGATGATTCATACCAATATGTGGTTGCAGAAAAATATAATCTAACAATAATAAGCTTTGATTCAGATTTTGATAGAACAGAGCGCGGAAGAAAAACCCCAAAAGAAGTTTTAGAATAATTCAATTTGATGTAGCAAAGTCTATGAGAGAAAATATATGGAAATAAAGTTTTTTTATTAGATAAAAATTTTTTAGTTTAGTTTCAAAATTTGCAGATAAAGTTAAATTTTTGATTATGCAGGAGAAAAAATTGGAGGAGATTATCAAGGAATTACCAGAGGATTTGAGAAAAGAGCTCGAAGATTTCGCTCGATTTTTGTGGGAAAAGAAATTTATGAGAAGTTCCAAACAAAGGAAATTAAGTTTAACTTGGGTAGGTGGTCTTAAAGAATATCGTGATAAATTCACTTCATTAGATTTGCAAAAGAAAGCGTTAGAATGGTGGGATGACAATAATGATAGGCTATTAGTGGTGATAGATTCTCGTCAATGAGAAACTGATTCATCTAATATTTACCAGTTCCAATTCTCTAAATTCCATAACCTTATCAGCAAATTTTATGGCAGCTAATATATCTTCTTTTTTGAGATCAGGATATTCTTTCATAGTTTTTTTATAATCATACCCTTCAGCTAAGAGATTTAAGATAACATAAACAGGAATTCTTGTCCCACGAATTACCGATTTTCCTCTCATTATTTTGAGATCAATTACAATCCTTCTGTTCATATTATTAAAGTTATAACATACTTTTTTTTATTTTATTTTCTTTTTTCCCAGCATCAGTTTTTTTGAAGGCTTATGCTTTAAGTGATCGGAAAACGGATGCTACAAATTATCCACATAACAAAAACTTCAAAAATCAGATTTACTCTTTTGTATCTTTTATAAACGCTTTTTCACTCAATAATTCCGATAACTTAAATGGTAGAGCCTTTTTGAAAAATTGAGGCATATTAGGGAACATTTTAAAATTTACTTAAATGGAGGGAACGAAAAATTTTGTTCTAAAAAAGGAAGTAAAGGTGAAAGATAAAGTTTTAACTATTGAACTTCCAGATGAATTTAGGGGAAAAGAGGTTGAAATAACAGTTAGAGTAAAACGAGAAATTGAAAAGGAAATACTTGCAGATCAAATTCAAGTTGATACAACAAAATGGAAATTCAGCAGAGAAGAATTATATGAAAGATAAAGTTTTCTTAGACACAAATATTTTAATTTATGCATACTCTGGAACTGAACCTGATAAGAGATATATAGCACTTACTATTTTAGAGGAGCATAGTATTGTCATTAGTATTCAGGTTCTGAATGAATTCATCTGGATAATGAATAGAAAATATAGAATTAGTTTTGAAAAATTGCAAATTTTGTCAGATATATTTTGGCGGAAATTTGAGGTGGTATTATTGAGGAAATCTTCTGTTGATAAGGCTCTAAGTGTAGCTAATCAATATAAATATTCTTACTGGGATAGTTTGATAATAGTTTCGGCTTTAGAAAATAAATGTAAAATTCTTTATACAGAAGATATGCAAGATGGGCAGATAATTGAAGGAAAACTTAAAATAGAAAATCCTTTTAAACGAAAATTTTAAACGAAAAATCGGTTAGGGGGAAATATCACTGATGAGCGAGGTGAAACCAGAAGTTTTTGCAACTATAAAGAATTTATTTGCAACCAAAACAAGAAGAAGGCTTTTTGAGAATTTCCTATCTCTTTCGTTTTTGCAATTTGCTAATTACATTTTCCCTCTTATTACTTTGCCTTACCTTGTGAGGGTTTTGGGACCTGAAAAGTATGGTTTAATTGCATTTGCACAAGCTTTTATTGGATATTTCCAGATTTTAACAGATTACGGCTTTAATCTTTCTGCTACAAGAGAGATTTCAATAAACAGAGAAAACAAAGAGAAGGTCTCAGAGATTTTCAGCTCTGTGATGATTATAAAATTTTTTTTGCTTTTGCTTTCTTTGGGTCTGATGAGCATTATAGTTTTTTCATTTAAAAAATTCAGCCAAGATTGGTTGATTTATTATTTGACTTTTGGTATGGTGTTGGGACAAACTCTTTTTCCTATTTGGTTTTTTCAGGGGATGGAAAGAATGAGATATATAACTTTTTTGAATGTTCTTGCTAAACTAATTTTTACAATTGCAATTTTCATTTTTGTGAAAAGATCGTCAGATTATTTTTATGTTCCGCTTTTGAACTCTTTGGGATTTATCGTAGCAGGAGTTTTAGCTTTATGGATTGTGTTTAGAGACTTTGAAGTGAATTTTAAAATTGGCGGATTAAGTATAAGTTATTATTTGAAGGACGGATGGAATGTATTTATTTCAAGAATATATGCTGCTTTATATACAAATTTTAATATTTTACTTTTGGGAATAATAACGAATAATATTATTGTGGGTTATTACTCAGCGGTAGAAAAGATAGTATCTGGTATATCAAGTATTTACTATATTATAAATCAGGTCATATATCCATATATGTCAAGGCTAAAAAAGCACAATTTATTAAAATTTTCAAAAAAAGCTGTTGTGTATTATATTTTATTTTTTATACCTCTTGCATTAGTTATAGCAATCAGTAGCCATATTATAGTAAAGTTTATGATAGGGCAATATATAAGGGATGTTCAAATTATCTTTCTAATTCTCTTGTTTTCAATTGTAACGAACGGAATAGGGGGGTTGGTAACGCAGGTATTGATAATATTGAAAAAATATAAAGAATTCAACCAAATTTTATTTGCAACGGCAATATTAAATGGTTGTATATCTCCTTTTGCAATATACATACTGCAAGGTATAGGCTTAGCTATATCTGTTATCCTTATACAGTTTTTTGTAATTTCTATGTGCTTGAGACAGATATACAAAGAATATATAATAGGAGAATAATGCTATGTCTAACTTTAAACCATTTGATTTAGTTTGGGACAATGAGAAAATAAAAAGGTTATGGGATTTCTATTCGCAGACATATCCTTTTAATGAAGTATATTTTACCAAAACATTTGGAAAAGATATTTTAAAGAAGACAATTTCAAAAGTGGGTAAATTGAAAAATAAAATCATAGTAGATTTTGGATGTGGACCAGCATTTATTCTGTATCATATGCTTAATAATAAAATTTATTTTAAAAAGTATATAGGTGTGGATTTTTCGCCGGAAACCATTAAATCAAATAAAGAAAAATATGGAAACTTCCGTAACTGTGAATTTATAAATATTAGCGGTCTACCCACTAACATCCCCGACAATTTAGCTGATATATGTTTTTTAATAGAAGTAATTGAACATTTAGATGATAAAGATTTAGAAATGACATTAAAAGAAATATGGAGAATTTTAAAACCCGATGGCTATATTGTAATTACTACCCCAAATGAAGAGGATCTGGAGTTATCTAAATGTTTTTGTCCTAATTGTGGAGCTATATATCATAGATGGCAACATATTAGAAGTTGGAATAAAATCACCCTGACTGATACAATGCTTTCATTTAAGTTTAAACCTTTCTACCTTAAGACATTAGATTTTATTCCAGATGAGAATTTAATTTTAAAAGTTTTTGTTTCCTTAAAATCGTTCTTAAAACCTTTATTCAAAAAGAAAAAAAACAATTTGTTTGGTATTTTCAAAAAATGTGTGGCATAGCAGGATTTTGCGATTTTCTTAAAAGATCAGAAATAGAAGTGCTTGTAAAAATGACTGATGCTCTCTATCACAGGGGACCGGATGACAGTGGATATAGTTTTTATAAAACCGAGTATGCCAATATAGGTTTAGGACATAGAAGATTATCTATAATAGATCTATCAGAGCGTGGGCATCAACCTATGAAGTTTCAAAGTCTTGAAATTATTTTCAATGGTGAGATATATAATTTTAGAGAAATTGCAGAAGAACTTAAAACATATGGCTATGAGTTTGCATCTAACAGCGATACAGAGGTTGTCTTAAAAGCCTATCACAAATGGGGTATTAAAGCTGTTGATAAATTTATTGGCATGTTTGCGATAGTTATTTATGACAAAGAAAATAATGAACTAATTTTCATTAGAGACAGGGCAGGCGTAAAACCATTATATTATTATTTTAAGAATGGTCTTTTTTTATTTGCCAGTGAACTGAAAAGCCTTCACAAACATCCGCGTTTTGAGAAAGAGATAAATATAGACGCTTTAAGTCTCTTTTTCCAATACGGATATATTTTAGAACCACATACTATTTTTCAGCATACTTATAAACTTCCAGCGGGGCACTATGGAAAATTGAACCTTAAGAATAAAGAATTTAGAATTCATAAATATTGGGATGTTATTGATGTTTATAATAAAGAAAAACTAAAAATCAGTTTTGAAGAAGCAAAGGAGGAAACAGAAAAACTTCTTAAATCTGCATTCGAATACCGTATGGTAGCTGATGTACCAGTTGGTATATTTTTAAGCGGAGGATATGACAGTAGCACAGTTGCTGCGATACTTCAAAATAATAGAAGTCAAAGACTGAAGACTTTTAGTATAGGATTTACAGAAGAAACATACAATGAAGCTCATTATGCCAAAAAGGTTGCAGAGTATTTAGGAACAGAACATTACGAACATTATTGTACTCAGGAAGATGCTAAAGAACTTCTGCCTTATGTATGTGAAATATGGGATGAACCTTTTGGGGATCCATCAATTATCCCAACTTTATTGGTTAGCCGTTTAGCAAGAAAATATGTCAAAGTAAGTCTTAGTGCAGATGGTGGGGATGAGATATTTGGAGGATATGATAAATATACTCAGGTCCTAAAATATAAAAGAGTTTTTTCAAGAATTCCTTTATCTAACATAGTGGGACATATTACGGAAGCTGTGGACCCAAAATATCTCATAGGATTAAATAAAACTTACAATTTTGCAAATAGGTATAACAAGTTAGCAAATATTCTTAAATCAAAGGATGAAATAGATATAATGCGTAGTATTACTTATTATTTTTATCCGTCAGAAGTTAAAAGGTTACTAAATGGAGCTAATGAAAGTATAAAAACTAATTTTGATGATAGATTGTTCCTAAATTCTTACAATAATTCTATTGACAAAATGATGGCTATAGATTATAAAACCTATCTGCTAGATGATATTTTAGTAAAAGTTGATCGTGCAACTATGAGTACTAGTCTTGAGGGTAGAGAACCATTTTTAGATCATAGGATAATTGAATTTGTTGCGAGATTGCCTAGCAACTTTAAAATCAAAGATGGAAATAAAAAATATCTTTTAAAATCAATTGTTCATAATTATATACCAAAAGAAATTATGGATAGACCAAAAATGGGATTTACTCCACCTTTAAGCGTATGGATTGGTGGCGAAATTAAAAAATATGTTTTAGAATACCTTGATGATAAAAATATAGCTAAAATAGGTATCTTAAATATTAATGAAATGAATAGATACAAAAAAGTATGGAGCGAAAATAGTAACATCAACGCAAATAAAATTTGGCTAATTCTGCTTTTTGTGATGTGGTATGACAAATGGATGTAATGAAGAATTATTTTTATGCAAAACGAAGAAAACAGGATCAAAATTTATAAAAATACAAAAGTATTTATAGCTTGCCCCGCTAATTTTGCCAGCGGTGGACCAGAATCTTTGCATCAATTATGCTATCATTTAAGAAAAGATTTGCAAATTCATGCTTTTATGTACTATTATGATTTCAGACCCGGAAAATTTGAAAGTCCTGTTCATCCTGAGTACAGATTTTATGAATTGTCTTATACATTAGAAATACCGAAAAATGATGATAATAGTAAAAATATTCTGATAGTCCCAGAAGTTCGTAAAGCTTTAAAACTTCTGTTAAATTTTATAAATATCAGAAAAGGCATATGGTTTCTGAGTGTAGATAATTACTATATTTCAAAGTTAAATAAAAGAAATTACTTTATTCAGAGAGCAATTAATAAAATTTCAGAGAGAATATTTAAAAAACGATTATTAGACTTTGATATAACATCACAAGAAGTATTAAGCGAGCTTATTCAAAAATATGATTATAGAACAGACCCTTTGTTAAAACTTGCAAATTTCTATATGACTAACACTTATAGAGGATTAAGGTGTTTTATTGATCTGAAGCCTATGTTCTACTTAAAAGCATATATAAATATATCCTTTATAGAGAATCATATTGATCTTTCAAAAAAACAAAACATAGTTGCATATAATCCTAAAAAAGGCTTTAATTTTACAAAAAAAATCATCAGAGAAGGCAAAGGTTTACAGTTCGTACCATTAGAAAATATGAGTAGAGAAGAAGTAATAGAAACTCTTAAAAAAGCAAAGGTATATATAGATTTTGGTAATCACCCTGGTATAGATCGCCTTCCAAGAGAGGCCGCTATGTTAGGGTGCTGTGTTATTACCGGTAAAAGAGGTTCGGCTGCATTTTTTGAAGATGTTCCTATACCAGATGAATACAAATTTGAAGATAAAGAAGAAAACATACCGAAAATTATAGAAAAAATAAAAGATTGTTTTAAGAATTTTGAAGAAAGATACAAAGATTTTGAGTATTATAGAGAATATATTAGAAATGAGCCAAAAAAGTTTATGGAAGATTTAAAGAAAATTTTTGTGAAGGTTGAACAATAAGCATGCGTACATCAGCAGAAGATATAAAAATGCCGAACTTATTTATCGTGGGAGCTCCTCGTTCAGGAACAACATCTTTATATAATTATCTCAAACAACACCCAGAAGTTTTTATGTCTCCCATCAAAGAACCTCATTACTTTTTGAGAAAAGATATTTATGAATTTCATGATGGTATTGATATTGAGAAAATTATTTCGGATTTTGAAAATTAAAATCGGATAAAAAATAGCTCAAAATTAAAATGAATCCAAAAGTCTATATTATAACTATCAACTACAAAAACTGGTATGATACAATAGAATGTTTGGAAAGTGTTTTAAGAAATGATTACCCAAACTATCAAGTTATTGTAATAGATAACAATTCACCAAATAATTCTATGGAGTACCTAAAAGCTTGGGCTGAGGGCAAAATTGATATTTGGGTTGATCC
>Ga0079997_107003_pt1 | contig 15309 bp, 10 predicted proteins | sample PerSpoCPS_CMetaG_FD_69200 | JGI IMG/M metagenome (GOLD analysis project Ga0079997, IMG submission 69200) | Archaeal communities from Yellowstone National Park, Wyoming, USA - Perpetual Spouter C (PS_C) MetaG (SPADES assembly) (version 2) | ecosystem: Environmental > Aquatic > Thermal springs >... | reverse complement strand
CTTGAGATGATGGCTTTCAACTCCCTCTCTCGGGATCACCGAGCCCGATTCCGGGATTTTCCGGCTCTCCGCGGCTTTCTGCCGCGGCGCCCCTTCGCACAAATGAATTTTGAGACCACTATTTGAAGATATAACCGCTACTCGGCTTAAAGTAATTTATATCAGAACTCGCTGTACTTTTGTCACCTGGTGCACTTAGTTTGTTCCGCAAAAATTGTGGTACAAAAATTGCGAAAACCACGATTTTTGACAGAATCGAGAGTAGCGCCGGGGGCGGGACTGAATCGGAGCATCTCTAATCGGGGTTACGGCCCCTCACAACGTATCAAGCTTGTAACACCGTTGAGGTCCTCAATAGGTCATGCGGACGGCCTTCCAGTCAGAACAAGCACGATCCTTTCGACTTCGACTCTGTCCACCTCCCCATCGAACAACCCCAGCTCGTCATAACCTATTTTACGCAAAAGGTAGCGGAGGTTGAGGGATGCCTGGCGCTGAGAAGCAGAAGGACGAGTACGTCGTGAGGGCCCCTCCCTATTTCGGGGAGAGGGAGCTGGGCGTGACGTTCGCCGACGACCCGCAGAAGCTGATAGGCAGGACCGTCATCACGAGCCTCTACAACCTCACCGACGACCCGACCAAGCACTACCTGCTCGTGAAGTTCAAGGTCGTGAGGGTCAACGGGCGTTACGCTGAGACCGTCTTCTACGGCCACGAGTACGGCCGGGAGTACTTCAGGAGCCTCGTGAGGCGCGGGACCAGCAAGGTCGAGTACATCAGGGACGTCGAGACGCGTGACGGCTTCAGGTTCAGGGTCTACGGCGTCGTCTTCACGCAGAAGCGGATCCGCTCGGGGAAGATGCGCGACATCAGGAAGATTATGGATCAGGTCTTCACGGAGGCCGCCCAGAGGTTGAACCACGACCAGTTCGCGATCGAGATGGTCCTAGGTAAGATGGGGTCCGACATCTTCAACAGGGTGAAGAAGATCCTGATACCGAGGCACGTCGGCGTCTACAAGTCGAAGGTCGTCAGGCTGCCCGAGTGGGTCTACGAGGGAAGGAAGCCCGAAGAGCAGGCGGTGCAGGCGCCGGCTTCCTAACGGAGCCAATACCTCCTGAGATAGTAGCCCTCCTCCCGCTTCTCGACGATGCTCCTGAGGCCCTCCCTCTTGATCCTCTCCCTCAGCTCGTTGGCCTGCTCGCTGGTGATCTCTCCCTTCCCCTCGAGGTAGTCTATCACCTCCATCGCTCCCTGTTCGTCGGAGCAACGGGCCAGGTAGTCGGTGACGGTCGGCGTGTAACCCCTCAGGACGTCGATCCTAACCCTTATCGGCCTGCTCCTCGTCATCTCGTCGTAGAGCGCCGGGAAGAGCTTCCTGAAGTCCTCAACGTCCCACTCGCTCACGGCCTTCCGCGAGAGGAAGGGACCTCCAAGGGATTAAGGTTTGCTCGAACGGAGGACGATGAGGTGCTGTAGGATGACGAAAACGTTCTCGGGCGTGGTCAGCTTCCTGACGGACTACGGGCTGGACGATCCGTACGTCGGCGAGGTCAAGGCGAAAATGCTCTCGGTCTGCAGGGAGATCAGGGTCGTCGACATAACACACTCGGTCGAGCCGCAGAACGTCCTCCACGGCGCCTTCCTCCTTTACCTCTCCTACAGGTTCTTCCCTGAGGGGACCGTGCACCTGGCTGTCGTGGACCCCGGAGTAGGGACGGAGAGGCGCGGCGTGGTCATCGCCACGAGGAGGTACTGGTTCGTGGGGCCGGACAACGGCCTGCTGTATCCAGCCGCTAACGGGGACGGGATCGTCGGCTGCTACGAGATCGAGCTCGAAGGATACCGGAGGTACGGAGGTGAAACGTTTCACGGCAGAGACGTCTTTGGCCCTGTTGCGGCCGAGCTGGCCTGCGGCATGAGGCCGAGGATGAGGGAGGTGGACCCGGAGACGCTGGTCAAGCTCGAGCTCGGGAAGGCGGAGGTTACGGAAGGCAGAGTCAAGACGAAGGTCCTTCACGTCGACCGCTTCGGAAATTGCATCACAAACCTCGGATCCGAGGACGTCCCGCCTTGGCTCAGGACAGGCAGGCAGTTCAGGGTGAGGGTCGGTGGCAGGGAGCTCAGAGCGAGGTTCCTGAGGGCCTACGCGGAGGCCGAACCTGGCGAGCTGCTGTTGACGCTCGGCGGAACTGGTTTCCTCGAGGTCTCCGTGAACCGCGGGAGCGCCGCAAGGGAACTAAGCCTCAGGATCGGTAGCGAGCTGATGATAGAAAACGTAGAGCAGGAAAGGTGAGGGAACTCAGGCGACGATCTCCGGCTTCAGGGCCGACATAACAGACCTGATCTCCTCCTCGAGCTTGAGCAACCGGTCAGCATCCTCGTTGGGCACCTCCGCCTTGACCCTCATCAGCTTGGCTATGATCGGAAGCTGCCTGATCTTAGCGAGCGGCACGCCCCTCGAGAGCGCCTCCTCGGCGAGCTTGTGGAAGGTGACGAAGAGCCTCAGCATCAGGTACTGCTTCCTCGTGCTGCAGTAAGAGTCGATCTGGTCGAAGGCGCTCTGCTGGAGGAAGCCCTCCCTGATCATCCTCCCCACGTCGAGTATCAGCTTCTCCTCGTCGGCCAGCGACTCAGGCCCCAGAAGCCTCACCAGCTCCAGCAGCTCCTCCTCCCTCCTCAACAGTCTATAAACGTACGACCTCAGCTCGTACCAGTCTGGCGCGACGTTGGAGGTCCACCAGCTCCTCACCGTCTCGACGTAACCGGAGTAGCTCATCATCCAGTTGATTGCCGGGTAGTGCCTCGTGTAGGCGAGGTTCGGGTCGAGGGCCCAGAAGGTCCTGACGAACCTGAGCGTGTGGGTGGTGACGGGCTCCGTGAAGTCGCCTCCTGGCGGTGAGACGGCACCGACTATTGTGAGGCTCCCTATCCTCTCGGGCTTCCCTATGACCTCGACCCTGCCTGCGCGCTCGTAGAACTCGGCGAGCCTGCTGGCCAGGTAGCTCGGGTACCCCTCCTCCGCCGGCATCTCCTCGAGCCTGCCGCTGATCTCCCTCAGGGCCTCGGCCCACCTGCTGGTCGAGTCGGCCACGAGCAGGACGTCGTATCCCATGTCCCTGTAGAACTCCGCTATCGCCGCGCCTGTGTAGATGCTGGCCTCCCTCGCTGCGACGGGCATGTTGCTCGTGTTGGCGATCAGCACGGTCCTCTCCATCAGGGGCCTTCCGGTGTAAGGGTCGGTCAGGTGCGGGAACTCCGTCAGGACCTCGGCCTCCTCGTTCCCCCTCTCACCGCAACCGATGTGGAGGATCACCTTCGCATCGCTCCACTTCGCGAGTTGGTGCAGTGTGACGGTGTTGTGGAGTATTGCAGGCACCTCACCGCCGACGAAGTTGTGGACCTCAGGGACCGTGAGGTCGTAGACCTCGAAGTCGCCCTCGATCACGCTGACGCTCTCCACCTCGTCGAAGAAGACGCTCTCGGTGGCCTCCGCGAGGGCGACGAGCTGCGCGGGGAGTTGGGCAGCAGCGACCGCTGCAATCCTCGAGAGCATAACGGAGCTCACGTTCTCTCCGAGCGCGACGTAATTGTGCAAGTTGATGCCTCCCTTCCTGAGCGTACCCATCGCCGATGCGAGCGCTCCCCTGAGGAACTCGGGCGAGAGCGGAACGACGTCGCGGGCCGTCCTGTTCTCCCTCGTCGTCTCGAGGTAACGCCGGACCCTCTCTGACAGGGGTAGCTCAGGAGCCTCGGAGAGGGCCAGTTCGTACAGCCTCTTCAGCTCCCTGATGCCCGTGACGAAGAGCCTCGAGCATCTTCCCTTCTCGGAGACCGTGAAGAGGACGCCGAGCCTCGCGAGGAGGTAGGCCAGGCCGCTGACCATCGCCCGGGAAGCAGAGGTGACCTCCAGAACGCCCTTGGAGAAGTGGCCGTCGCCTGAGAGGTAGCCGCGGAGGAAGGCCGCCACTACGCTCTCGGGTGACTTGAGTATGGCCGGAGGGACGATCGCGTTCCTCGACTTCTTCCTCGACGGGAAGCCGAGCGATGCGAGCAACATGACGAGGGCCCTCGAGTTCACGAGGACCCCGTCAACGGTCCTGAATCGGGTCCTGACGCCTTCGATGCCGAAGGCCTCCCTCAGCAGCCTCTGGAACCTGGCGATCAGCGCCTCGTCGGAGTTGAAGAAGCGGACGCTCCTGCCGGTGACCATTCCGTCCGAGAGTAGGAGGCCGAGGAGCTCAGCAAGGGTCTCGTCGATCACCGTCGGGAGCTTGATCGGTCTCCCCTTCCTCGGGCGTACCGTCAGCCGTTCAGGCACCTCGATCCCTGCCTCCCGCATCGCCTTGAGGTAAGCTGAGAGCGTGGGCAGGTTCCTCCCTCTCCAGTAGCCGATCAGCACGTCATAGCTGAGGCCGAGTTCCTCGGCGACGCGCCTCAAAGTGCCGTATCTCTCCTTCAGAACCTGCAACGCCCTCCTCATCCCTTCCTTGTCCTCGACCCTGAGGTCGCCGAGAGGTCCGTCGATGTTCAAAGGCTGGTAATCGGTGTGGAGCTCGATCTTCCTGGGCATCACCAAGTGATCACCGGGACCTATCAGCGCCGCCGGCACCTCCTCTATAGCTCCCGTCTCAGGGTTCAATCGGAGCAGCCTGTGGGCAGGCGTGACCCTCAGGACCCTGCCGGAGGAGGTCTCGATCCGGACGAGCCTGTCGGAACGACCCCTGTAGACGTGGGAGGCCTCGAACTCCCTGAGGCGCAACCCGTCGAACCCTATCACCCGGACTCCTCGCACCTCCTTGACGGCCTCGCGGCCCTCTCCGTCGAGGAACTGCTCCTCCGCTGGAACTGCATCGTACAGCTCCTTTATCGTGACGAGGGTTCCGTCGTGCAGCAGGATCGGTGTGTCGGGAGGCACGCACTTACCCGTCCCAAAGGCTCCAGGTATGCAACCGGTCCCTCCCTTCGCCATGGGGAAGAGCGTGTCGAGGACCCTCTGACCAGTTATCAGCGGAACCTCCGGATCGAGCCTCCTCTTGATCGGCCTCGGGACCCTGACAGGCCAGCGGTGGGCCATCCTCACCTCGTACCTCCCTTCCTTCGACTCGACCGTCGCGATCACGTCGTTGACCGTGTACTCGCCCTCAGGCTCGACGTCGACTATCGTGCCGGGCTTCGCGTCCGGAGGTACCATGATCTTCGTCGTGATCAGCGGCGTCTCCTGGACCTCGCCGATTATCGTGCCGGGCTCTACCTCCTCGCCCTTCTTGACCGTGGGGACGAAGTGCCACTTCTTGTCCTCCGGGATCGGAGGGACCGTGACGCCCCTCTTGACGAAGGGCCCCACGCGCTCTGCGATCTTGTCGAGGGGCCTCTGGACGCCGTCGTAGACGCTCCCTATCATCCCAGGCCCGAGCGTGACCGAGAGGGGTAGGCCTGTGCCGACGACCGGCTCACCGGGTGAGAGGCCTGAGGTGTTCTCGTAGACTTGGATGAAGGCCACGTCGCCAGTGAGCTTGATGACCTCTCCGATGAGGCCGTCCTTGCCGACCCTGACGACCTCGTACATCCGAGCTCCCATCATTCCGTCGGCCTTGACCGCAGGACCGGCGACCCAGACGATCCTTCCCTTTACAGGCATCTCGTCGTCCCTCAGTCCGGCAGACTATAATAACCTTGATACTACTGTATACAACTGTCGCTGCTCCTTTAGTCCCCCTGCTCGGGATCACAACCAAGCGAGGCGCCGGGGGCGGGACTCGAACCCGCGCGCCCCCCGAGGGGGCAGCGGCTATCACATCCGGCCAGCAGACCCGAGATCTCGAGGCCGCCCCAATGGCCGCTATGGGACCCCGGCCCGAATCAGCTGTGCCGAGCATGGATTTTACCTTGAACCGCCGGCCGCTCGGTGCTTTAAGCGAAGGGCCCGAAGCACGAGGTACCCGAGGACAGAGGCCTGGAGGAAGGCTGCCGCCAGCAGCAGCGTTGCCTCCTCCGAGAAGCTGTAGACGACCAGGTCCACCTCGACGTCGGAGTGGGCGCCGACGACCCTAGAGACCGTTCCGAGCGGCGTCACAGCGGTCAGGTTGTAGTACGCTGAAGGTAGGACCAAGGTCGCGCTCCCCTCGACCCTCAAGGGCCCTGAGCCGTTGACGAAAAGCGACGCGCTCAGGAGCCTCTCGGTGCCCGCGACCCTGACCCTCAGCTTTACGCTCGAGAGGGGGACGGAGACCATGGTCACCACGTTGGGCCTCAGCTCGACCTCTCCCACGACCCTTGAGACGTCGAATCCGTGGACCCTCAGGCCGGTGACCCTCAGCGTCCTCTGCTCAGCCTCCGACGACGGAGGTATGCTCACAGCCGAGGGAAGGAAGAAGGTGATCCTCCCAGACCTGAAATCCGTGTGACCCGGCACAGTGACCGAGTAGTCGGCTACGATGACGTCCCTCCTCGGATCGACGACCATGATGCCGTAATAGGGTATGTTGAGCCTGAGACGCTCGACCTTTCCGGTCCTGTAGTTCAGGTAGACCAGCTCGACTCCCTTCTCCAGCAGATCTCCGAGCCTGACTATCTTGGTGCTGACCAGTCTCGGAACGTCGGTGCCGAACGGCGTGACCTCGACCTGCTGCGTGAACGTGGCCCTCTGACCTGCCGGCGAGATACCGGAGATCTGGACTACAACGGTGCCGTACCTCAGCGGGAAGGTGCCGCCGGGCCCGACCGTGCCGAGCAGAGGCAGCTGCACCGTGAAGTTCGTCATGCCGAAGGGTACGTCGAAGTCGTACCTCGCTATGACCGCGTCTGTGCTGTAGGTGAACGGGATGCCGCCGATGCTCCCGGAAAGGGTCACCCTATCCGGATACATCAGGTATGCAACCGCTCCCCTCAAAGGCACCGGAACGCTCACCGTCAGCCTCTCGCCGGGAAGGGCCCTCAGAGTAGCTGGAGAGCCGGTAGTAGCCTCGGCCTCGAAGCCGACCGCGCTGGAACCCTGAACCCTGAGCAGGACCTGATCGTCCGACCACCTCTCGACGGAGATCGTTCCGAAGAGCGGTGCGTTTGGATCGATTACCCTGATCCTCATCCTCTCACCGGAAGGGAGCTCGAGGAGCCAAGTCCCCACGTCCTCGGTGCCGAAGGTCTTCACAGTGACGCGTGCTCTTGGCTGGAGGGTCAGCGTGATCGGCCCACCAGTCGGAGGGAAAAGCTTCAGCACGACCTCCGAGGCAGGCGAGTAGGCGACCAGCGTCTCGCCGACCATGAAGACCAGCTCAGAGCCGCCGACGAAGGGAAGATAGCTCCGCCCTCCGTAACCCAGCAACACAGGAAAGGACTCCTGCGCGAGGGAGGTCTGAAGCGAAACTGAGGCCACGAGTAGCGCTGCGATGAGCACCGCGACGGCCACTTCACTCCTTAGCGAACGCGAGGCCAGCAACTCCAGACACCACCAGGAGGGCCGAGCTTATCAGGAGTATGAACAGCGTCACGTCCTCGAAGAGGAGGGAGTAGAGGACGGTCACTGCGACGACGCCGACTGCAGCAGCTCCAGCACCGATCACCGTCCTGTAGAAAGGCTCAGCACCCCCTCCGACCTTCAGGTGGACGTATACAGCGAGGGCGACTAGGGAGACCGCGACGAGGGGTGTCAGGTACTGGAGCGCCGGAGCCCTGAGGACGTCCGCCTCCGTCTTTGCTGGCGAGATCACTGCCTGCACCAGAGAGTACAACACGAGCTTCGGGTCTCCCTGAGCAGCCCTGACACCTGCGTAGACGATGGCGCCTGAGATGACGGATGAGAGGTAGGAGCCGACGACGCCGGAGGAGGTCGAGCCCCTGAGCAGCGAGATCGCCGAGAGGACGGGTAGGCTGAGGACGTAGCAGCCCGCAAGCTCCATCAGGTACTGCCCCCTCCCCTGCATCAGCTCGAAGATGCTGTAGAGCGCGGGAGCGTAGATCATGAGGATGCCGAGGTTCTGGTACCTCAGCGGGAGGAAGACCGAGGGGAGCGAGAGGAAGCCGATGACCGTGAAGGGCGTGGGTCTGACCATCGCTAAGGAGAGCGCCGTTAGGTAGATGGAGGGGGAGAGCGCCAGCAGGCCCGAGATCCAGCTACCCGCCTTCATGGAGCAGGGTCCTCCTGATGACGTAGGGGCTTGGAGCGTGGCCGATGGTCCTAACAGAGCAGCCGCGTGGAAGGGAGGAGACGAAACGCTCCGCACACCTCTCCAGCGCCTTGAGGACTGACGGCTCGAGCGAGGCGCCGTAATCCCTCAACTCAGGGAGGACGACCGTGACCCTGCAGGACCTCCTGACCGCCAGGGAGATCAGTTGCGTGACAGCCCCCTCGTTCCTGGAGCCCGGCGAGGTGTAAACGGTGACGAAGCTTCCCGAGGCTAACGCTCCCGAGACCTCGCGCTCGGCTAGCGATGCGACCGGCTCGCCCTCGACGTCAACACCTGCCAGAACCTCCGAGAGGTCAGCGACTGAACCGCACGTGAAGACGGCGGGCCCTCTCGGGCGGATCAGGACGATCCGGAAGGAGCTCCCCTGATCGATCGCCGACTTGCCGGTCATCCACACGGCGCCTAGCACCGCATCGAGGTAGTCGTTTTCGAGGCCGAAGGACATCTCCGGCGAGCAGTCGACCACAGCCACCACGTTACCCCTCCCCAACCTCTCGTAACGCTTCGCCAACAGAACGTCCTCCTCGGTTAGGGCCGCCGTCTTGCGCCAGTGGACGTCCCTGACCTTGTCGCCCTCGGAGAAGGGCCTGACGCCTACGAAGCTGTAGTCCTCCCCTATCAGCTGGTTCAGCACAGTCCCTGATCCGGGGGAGAGCCTGACCATCGAGGTCGTCCAGAGGCCGGCGTGTCTGGTCCTCTCGAAGGGAACCCTGACCTCCATCGGCGCAGGCACGAAAACGGTGCCCCTAACAAGTCCCAGAGGGTCGTGGAGCACCAACCTCACACCCTCGAACCTGACGACCCTGTACCCTGACCAGACGGCGGCCTCGTAGCTCAGCTGGACCGTCGATCTGCCTGAGCATCTGACTTTGGAGGTGGGATTGCCTGAGACGACCCTTATTCCGGGTGGAACCGCGTCGAAGACCTCCACGTTCCCGTGCCAGTCCAGCTCGACCGTCGTCCTGACCTCGAACCTCGATCCCCTCAGGACCTCGACGACCTGCTGGGAGCGCCTGACCGTGACCGACTCAGGTCTGAAAGACGCGATCCTCCGCGACGCGCCGACGACGTAGAACGTGAAGAAGGCCGTCAGGAACGCCAGCGAGAGCAGCAGGACCGGGTTGTAAAGGAACGTCGAGAAGAGCAGGACCGAGAGCGCTAGCTCGACTAGGACTGACTTCCCCTCGGCCGTCATCATCCGAACGTCCTCCCTTAGCAATCCTCAGACCCTCGTCTTAAGTCTCTCCTTTACTGTGGTTACTGGCTACCCTCTTTGGAATAATTTTCTGAAGAATAGCACGGCAAGTCCCGATAGGACGACTATTGCGAGGAGGTTTAGCATTGGGGTGTTTTCCATGAGGGGGAAGCTGAGGACCTGGAGGTCCTGAGGCCTTACAGCGTATAGGTACAGTGCATGGTCTCCGCCCACAGTAATTGTGGTGACGCTCCAAGCAAAGACAAAGCCAGCCGACATAATTAAACCCACGACCCATGCTAGGAAAACGCTCTTCAATGAGAAGATCGAGGGAGGACGCGTTGTAAGTTTCCTGGCTCCCCACACCTCCCACGCGGGGACCGGTGGGAAGAGCTTGGTGAAAACAAAGACCACGAGGGCCAGCCCTGCGAAGGAGCCTGCCGTCAGTAATACCTCAATAACGGTAGGTATGTAGTATGGGGTTGCTGACTGGACTGTAGGAAGCCTCAGCTCATTCAACAGACCGGGCACAACTATCAAAAACCTCTTCACCCACATGGCCGGTAGAATGATTGCAGCCATTACCACAGTCGTTTTGTATGTTCTGAATCTCGGAACTAGCAACACCACGGAAGGTATAACAAGCGACGCCAGCACATACCATGACAAAGGACTGAGAGGCCCCAGCCATACATATTGGGAGACTGTGATGTCCTCCTCCACTGCAGCATATCTGACCGTGAATGTTTCGGTCATAAAGAAGTAAAGGTATGCGAGCGAGAAGACTGCGAGAAGTTTCGCAAGTTGTGTGAAGCTGTGGTCGGTAATTACGTCTTCTAAATGGTATCTCCACCGGATCGCCGCCGCGGTCAAGATGACGAGTGAGAGGCCTGTGAGTAGAGCGCCGATGATGAAGTAGGGCCCCATCAAGGCGTCGTTCCATGTCGGCACGGATTTCATTATCCCGAAAATCCAACCCGTGACCGTATGCATCATTATGGCAACAGGAATTGTTACAATACCCAATATCTTCAATGCGTTTTCAAGCAGATGGGTTTGTTTTTCATCCCCGACCCAATCATAACGGAGCAGGTTGTAGATCCTAGAGAGTCTGCCTCCGGTCTCCGAAAGCAACGCGGCATCGGGGATAACGGATAAGTGTAGATACCCTAGGCTCATAAGCAGATAGAACAGGAGCACGATTACGTCCCAGCCTACCGGTGATTGTATCCTCCCATAAACGGGTATATAGAGGAGGGCGCGCCAAAGCTGTCCCACATCAAAAAGAATGTTAAGGGCCGCCATCAGCAATGCCCCCACAGTCAGTACCTCTGCTACCCTGCTTATCGGCCTCCCCCAATCAAGTTTAAGCAACCTTATGACGGCTGAGATAAAGGTGCCTGACATGCTTACACTGATGAAGAACACGAAGTTCGCCATGTAAACCCCCCATGCGACGGGGCGGTTGAGTCCCGTTACTGCGAGCCCCTCTCTAAGCTGTGTCAACCATGCGTAAAACGCAAGCCCTAAAATCGTTAGTAGGAAGAGCAAGAAGGCTGCAGAGCTTTTTGTGAATGGCGATGGGTGGTACAATGGTCTCGTCCCAGCCATCTCACTTCGCCTCCTTCAGGTAAATCACCTTAGGTTCCGTGCCTAGTTCCTCAAAGAGCCTCATGGCACGCTTGCTTCTTGAAAGCTTGTAGACAATGCTGTTGGGGTTGTCGAGGTCTCCGAAGATAAGTGCTCTCCCTGTGCAGCTCCTTACACATGAAGGAAGGTAGTTAAGCTCTCTGAAGTCGAAATCCTCCCATTTTGATGGGTCCTCTGCCTCGACGACTTCATCACCCTTCTCCAGCAACCTCCTCATCAAAACGTCGATGGCGTTGCTAACAGCTTCTTCAAGACTACTTGCCTTCTCAGCCTCTTTTAACACAACGGGCGGGGCCTTCTTTAACACTATGTCACGTTTAAGCCGCTCTATGCGGTGGACACAGAATGTGCATTTCTCGACAACTCCTGAGGGTCTCACCGGCACAGTCGGGTTAAGATAGTTTCTGTAGGTTTCAGGCCATTCGGGGGCATGCCAGTTGAAGTACCTTACACCGTATGGGCAGGCAACCATGCAGAGTCTGCATCCGATACACCTGTTATAGTCTTGGTCGACGATGCCGTCTTCACGTCTGTAGGTTGCTCCTACTGGGCAGACGGCAACGCATGGCGGATGGTCGCAGTGCATGCAGGGCCTCGGCAGGAAGACCTCACCGTCCTCAAGCCTTTTGACGACTAAGTCCATCCATGCTATCTGCCTCCCGCTACTCTGTTCTTCTTCACTGCCTATGGGGACATTGTTCTCAGCCTTGCAAGCTACAACGCATGCTTGGCACGCCGTGCACTTATCCAAATCAATAACCATGCCCCACCTGACCATTAGCCACTCACCACCTTGTAGACGCGTACACGCGTGCTGGAGAATCCTGCAGAGCCGGACAGGTACTCACGCTCTTCGGCCAGTATCTCGTTCACGTTTGCCCCGGTCTTCGAAGCCCAGCGTCCGTATGCTGTGCGTCCTATACCAAAGGGCATGGCGACGACGTTGGGTGAAGAGGTCTCCCTGACCACTGCCCTCGTCACGAGCCTGCCACGGATAGATTCCACGACAACCATGTCACCCGTCTTTATTCCCAGCTCAGCCGCCTTCGCGGGATGTATCTCGATCCAGTTCTTCCAACCCCATCTAGCGTAGGGTGCATATGCGGCTATGGCCCATGGTGAGTTCGTGCCTCTACCTTCTGCATGCATTATTGTCTTATAAGTTATCAGAATTAGTGGGAATTCCGTGCTTTCGCCGGCGAATCTTGGGGGCTCGTAATGTGGGAGAAAAACTTCAACACCACGTGCTGATATACCTAAATTTGACAATAATTTCTCATACGCTTCTTCGACAGAAATCCCTTCCTCCTCAGCTTTCTTTTTGGCGAGTTCGGTCAACTTCGTCTCCAAGGTCTTTGACCGTAGCTCAAACTTCCCTGATTTCGTTTGGAACTCATGAGAATAGTCCTCGAACTTGTATGGCGGATCGTACCAGAAGCCGTACTTCAATACGTTTGACCAGAATTCATCAAAGCTGACCATGTCGCTAACACGTTTCGGACCTACGCGGCCTCTTTTGCTCTCCCAAATGCCTCTCCACCGGAACTTGATCACCTCCTCGTAGGACTGCCATGGAAAAGCCTCTGCGACCTTCCCCCCAATCAATCGGGCCAACTCCAGCAGAACGTCTGCAGTGTTGGCTGTGTTATACAGAGGGTGTACGACTGGTTGCCTTATCGATGCCACCGGATATCCTAGGCTCGGATATATCACGTCGTCCATCCACCGCTCAAGGTACGTATGGTCGGGGAGTATAACGTCCGCGTACTCCTGGGTTGTTTCGTCGAAGAACGGAGAGGTGCTAATTATGAATGGCACTTTTTCCAAGGCCTTACGCCAAACCTTTACATTGGGAGATGAAAAGAGCGGGTTTGTGTAGTACAACATCAGCACCTCGACGGGGTACGGCTTCTCTGACAGAATGCTTTCTGGAACCTGCTGGTAGACATTTTTCGCAAAAGGATATTTCTCGGTTCCCGCATAATCGACACGGGTCTTCTTCAATCCCTCTTTCGCAATTTCGTCCAGCTCAATCGCCGGCCATGGTGTGAATGGTGGTGACTTCTGAACTATGACACCACCCCTTTTTCCGAGACTTCCAACTAACGCGTTCAAGGCATGTATGGCCATGTAGTTGAAGACTCCATTGGGTTGCATCATCGCACCCCTCTGACCTGCTGCTATCGCGGGCTTCGTCGTCGCAAACTCTCTCGCAATTCTCTCAATGGTCTCAACAGGGACACCGGTGACCTTGCTCGCCCATTCAGGTGGATACTTAGAGAGTACAAGTTCTGAAAACTCCTCAAACCCATACGTATGTTTTTCAACAAATTCTCTATCGTAAAGTTTGTCTCTAATTATTACGTGGGCGATTCCCAATGCGAGGGCCCCGTCGGTGCCGGGGTTTATTCTCACCCATTCATCGGCTTTCAATGCCGTAGTAGACATTCTAACCTCAACGACCACTATTTTTGCCCTGATAGGTCTCTCCTGTCTGACATGACCGTATGCACGTAAAAGTCTTGTCGTGGGCCTCCAGGCCTCAAGGAACCCCGCACCGAAGAGGAGCATGTAGTTCGTGTTTTGCCAGTCATAGGCTAAGTAGTGTTTCACGCCTTGCATGAGGTAGTGGGCTATTACCGCCCCATCAGAACATATGCTGCTGTGGCCTATTCTGTTCGGTGTGCCGAAGCTTGTTGTGAACCGTGAGATAAAGTCCCCCATGTTTCCCCTTACACGACCATCAAGCCAGACAAACCTCTCAGGAACACCACTGTCCCTTAACTCCTTCAGCCTTGAGGCAACAAGCTTAAGGGCCTCACTCCAGCTTACTTCCCTAAACTTAGAACTTCTCTCAGCCCTTATCATAGGGCCTTTGATCCTGTCCGGGTCGTAGAGAATCTGTAGCCCGTAATGTGCTTTTGGACAGATGGACCCCCTGTTAATCGGATGTAGTGGATTGCCCTCGATTTTTACGGCCCGTCCCGAAACAACGCGGACGGCTATACCGCAGCCCGCCGGGCATTGGAGACACGTCGAAGCCACGTAATCTTCCTCAGGATACTGGAAGCCATATTTGCTGTGTAAGACGTTTTCTTGGACGCTTAGAAGTGTGTCACGCGGCAGTTTGATGAGGGAGCCAACTACTGTCGCGGTTCCGACAGCGGCTAAAGCCGTTAGGAAGTCGCGACGATTGAAGAGACTTGAACCCTCCTCCTCTTTCATTCATTATTATACATCCCGCTAGTAATATTTAATCATTGGTGTAAAAAAGTATACAACTGCATACATTTTTCTACAGTATTGTAAATCCGAATTCATGAAGCCTATCAAATGCTGTTGTCAACTTTAACGTGAATGGTTTCCGACCACCCTTTATCTATCTGACCTGCTCCTGAAGTTAGGGGTGACGTGGAAAAGGGATTGAGATACGGTAAGCTGGCCGAGCTTCCGGGAACTCTTAGTCAAGAAACAAGTAGATACGACGACTGGGAGGAGCTAAGGCGGGACTTATCAAACCGGGACCTCCACCTCCTCGAGGACCCTTTTCACGAGGGCCAGCTCAGGTGCCTCCCCATCGAAACCCGTCCTCCTGGTCCTGAGGACGATCCTGTGGTTCAGGACCAGCGGCGCAACGCTCTTGACGTGGTCAGGCGTCACGAACCTGTAACCCGAGATGGCAGCCTTGGCCCTCGCAGCGTACATCAAAGCGACTTCAGCCCTTGTGCTTCCGCCGATCAACACATCAGGAAGCTCCCTTGTTCTCCTGACGATGTCCACGATGTAATTCATTATCGATTCGTCGACGTATACTGACGCGGTGTATCTTATCGCCTCTGCTATAGATTGCGCATCGGCTACAGGCGAGACCTCGGGCTCCTCACCTTGGAGCTGCTTCAACCGAAGCACCATCACCTCCTCCTCCCTGCTCGGATAAGTCACGATGACCCTCATCAGGAACCTGTCCATCTCTGCCTCTGGCAGCGGGAAGGTCCCCTCGAACTCTATCGGGTTCTGCGTCGCGATGACCATGAAAGGCCTTGGAAGCGGGTAGCTCACACCCTCCACTGTTACCTGACGCTCCTGCATGACCTCCAGGAGAGCAGACTGCGTCCTCGGAGGACCTCTGTTTATCTCGTCGGCGAGGACTACGTTCGCGAAGACAGGCCCCCTCCTGAAGACGAACTGCGAGGTGGAGCGGTCGTAGACGACGGACCCGGTGACGTCTGAGGGGAGAAGGTCGCTCGTGAACTGGATCCTGCTGAAGGAGAGGTCCAA
>Ga0079997_126284_pt1 | contig 15372 bp, 10 predicted proteins | sample PerSpoCPS_CMetaG_FD_69200 | JGI IMG/M metagenome (GOLD analysis project Ga0079997, IMG submission 69200) | Archaeal communities from Yellowstone National Park, Wyoming, USA - Perpetual Spouter C (PS_C) MetaG (SPADES assembly) (version 2) | ecosystem: Environmental > Aquatic > Thermal springs >... | reverse complement strand
ATTCACACACTAAAATATAATAACTTTTTCCCCAAAAGTCAAGTCCCAAAGTGTTAACTTTACCCCCCAATTTTTCCGAGAACCTCCCTGACAAGATGTCATAGTTTGTGTCAGAGTCGGGTTTTTTGATTGAAATACAATGAGTTTTTGCGATTTTGCAGTGTTAACTTTTTCACTGGGTTCTCGGAAACACACTCCAATTTTAAAGGTCTCCCACCGGACACAAAACTTAAAAAACAAATTTAAATTAAACCCTTACGCCTAAAAATAAAGAAATCTCACTTCAACCCCCTACCCTACGCCTCGCTCTCCCCATTTTATTTTTAACTAAAGTCAAACTTGCCTACCCTTGACAGTTTCTCCGACTTTACTTAACTTTTAAACGAGGTAAAAAATCAAAAACGAAACATATGAATAACTTTATACCAACTGAAAAAACACCTTCACACGAACTTGAAATTTTACTCTCCAATATGATTTCTTGGGAGGAAAAATTCAACCCCGATCAATGGCTCCCCCTTGAGGATTTTAAAAATAGCTCCTCACTGATAGGCGAATTCCTCTCCACCAACTACAGCGATCTATACGAATTTATAAAAGAAATTGACATTGTATTCTCCGAAGATGCTAAACCGATAATATTGAAGATAGAAAATAACCTTCCCGTAATCTATATCAACCCGCACAATTTCACAAAACTTCTCAACGAAATAAAACAGGGGAATATAAATCCTAATGCTGGATTTGACCTAATTGCTGGCTTATTTTACCATGTTATGTTTCACTATTTATTTAAACATTTTCGCCTCCCTGCACCAGAGATGTACGATCAAGAAATTCTACACTACGCTCAGGATATAATTGTTGATAATTTTATAAGAACAAAAATTAAAAATTGGCGAAATTGGAACACCTTGATAAACCTGATCAATGAAAAAATATCCGAAAATAACCTACCCTTCAAAAAAATCAGTTTGGGAGACCAAATTGATGAAGAATATATTCATATTTTTGATCTAACCGACACAGATATCTATGTCTACTTGAACGAAACCCTTTCAAAAAACGAATTGAAAAATTCTTCCCCACAAATGCCATTTGATGACCATAACTGGAACGAACCCATAGAAACTTCACACTCTATACAAAAAACCAAGAATTCATCCTATCAATATCCCTCACATGCCTATGAAACCGAAACCATATCAAACTTTTATGACCACATAATTTCAAAACTGAAAGAAAAATCAACCGAAATAATAAATGACCCACTTCTATCTGAATGGAAAAACACTACATTGGAAAACCTTTACCAACAAATAGACCGATCAAGGACCTACGATTTATATAGCATTTTGCGAAGATATGTGAGAAAACTAAGTATAAAAATCAAACAAAGAACTTGGCGAAAAATTCACAAACGCTATCCCTTCACCCACCCAGGGAACATCTATAAAAAAGAACCCGGCGAAATTTTGCTGATCATTGATATATCAAAAAGTATGCACTCATTTCTAAAAAATTACCTGCCCAAAATTTACAACGATATCTATAACTCATTTGAAAAGATATCAAAAATTTACGCCCCCATTAGCAAAACATATGTCGCCCAAGTGAGCGATAAAATTGAAAAAATTGATGTTATAAAAAACATTGACGAGCTGAAAAATATAAATTTCTACATAAGCGGTGGAACCGACTATACCGAAATCTTCAAATACATCCGCAATTGGAGAGCAAATACCAAATCCTTAAACGAACTCCCCGACCTTATCATTTTTGTCAGTGACTTCCATACCGATTCAATTAATGAACTTGAAAAAAGCGCCCCACAGTTTGTTGACAAATTAAACAAAAATCTATTATGGATATACACTGGCTACAAAATCCCTAAACACCGACCAAAATTTGGACAAATAATTTGCGCATTCAGTTTCTTTCATCTAAATGAAAGGAGGTAAACTCCTATGCCAAGAGCTGACCATATCCCAAAAGTGACACCGAACGAACTTAAAGAAATCCTTGAATTCTTAGATAAACTTGATAACCCACCCGCATTGATGATCTTCGGTGTCCCCGGCATCGGTAAAACCACCATCGTTAAGAAATTCGCCGAGGAAAAGGGATATGAACTGCGAATAAAACACCTCTCCCGAATGGATCCAACTGATTGGACTGGAATTCCTAAAAATGACCCAAACGACCCCTACACAAGCTTCCGCCCGATTTCACTTTTCAGACCCTCAAAAGATAACAAAAGAATCGTCATCTTCTTTGACGAGATAAACACCGCTCTTCCCCAAGTTCTAAACTCAGCCCTGGATGTAATACTTGAAAAAAGAGGAGATGTAGAAACTTACGGAAGAGAAGCCATCCTCCCTGAAAACACCCTAATCATCTCCGCCGGCAACCTCGGACCAGAAGAGGATGGAACATATGTTGAAGAATTCTCATCCGCCGTGAAAACACGCCTTATACAAGTAGTCCTGGAACAAAATATCCACGACTGGATCGACTGGGCTGAAAAAAACCAAATTCACCCATTCGTCATAAATTTCCTCAAAAATCATAGCGAATACCTCGTTGATATAGACGGCTTTAAACAAAACCTCCAACAAATCGCAACCCCACGGGGCTGGGAAAGAGTATCTAACTACTTAAAAAAGTACTTTGAAAACGGCGGTGATATAAAAACATTAAAATACCTCATCATAGGAACCCTCGGCAAAAAAATTGGAGAAAAATTCCTCTCATCACTGACCAAAAATATGATCTCCACCGAAGAACTCCAAAAACAACTTGAAAAATACATCCATCTTTTCGCAAGCCCCTTCGCAGGTGAAATCGCAAGAATTAACGATTACCTCAAATATACAAAGGAAATTTTTGAACTCATACGCGATGTGATTATACACAACGATAACGAAAAAATAAAGACCACCATAAAAGAACTCCTAAACGAAATGCTGAAAAACTTCTTCAAAGCTCACCCAAAGATTCCAAACGAAACACTGCGAATCGCCTATGTGAATAACCTTAATATCGTACGAGATTTCATCATAACAAAACTCGGCTTAAAAGAATATGAAGAGATCTTTGATAAATTAGAAAAAGCCATCTGAAAAATTAACCGGGCTTTTAAATATGAAAAATTATTTGGAAATTCTCTCTAGTGAATGCAAAATCTCAAACCATGACTACACTAAATGCTGGATCGTTGTTAATAACTCCACAAGAGTTAAACAGATCCAAGATAGCATTAGGAGGGAAATGATAAATAAAAAATACGATGTAATCCTACCCCCACTTGTCTTGTCATACCCACTGGCTTTCCTATATCTATCCGCCGAAATCTGCCTCCAAATTTATAACAAAGAGAAAATCACAGAATACTCCGAAGAATGGATAGAACTCCTATGGTTCAAAATCGCACTTCAAAGAATAAACCTGAACCTAAAAGATGAATACGGGGAAACAAGAAACCTCGCCAGAAACCTCGGGAAAGACCTGAAAAATTTCGTCCGAGATGTAACCTACTACTGCTACGACATAGATGTCAATGCTCTAAACCCCGACCCAGATGACGATATACTTGTTCACGACTTTATCAACTCCCTAAAACAATATGTCTCTGATGAAGAAAACCTAAACCCACTACAAAACCACACATTCCTTACACCACTACACGCATATAAATTTCTATACAAATTTTTGATGGATTCTAAAGATATCAACAAGGACAAACTCAACCTGCCGGAGTTGATCCTCATTGAGGACTACGATGACCTTGAACCCATATTCCAAAAAATTATCTCCATACTTGAGGCGAAAAACCTCGTGAAAATTAAGAAAATACAAAAATTTGAAAATCAAAAAACCTCTAACCAAATAGAGATCATCCCGTTTATAAATAGCTTGGACGAAGCCGAAGGCATTGCATACAAAGTAATAGAACTCCTTGAAAATAATACACCAGCCGAGGATATTGGAATCGTCTTCTGCAATAAAGAGATAGAAGACCTGCTCATCCTAACCTTCCACCGCTTCGGGATCTTACTTGACAGACAAACACAGCTCAAATTAAGCGAACCCTTCCGCGCCGTCTTTTCAACTTTGAAAATAATCTCAAAAATAAATAACAATCACTATGTCCGCATAACAGAAGATGATATCCAAAACATACTTAACAACAGAACTTCAAAATTTTTTGTGAAAACCAAAGACGACGACCTCCACAGCAAAATTCTACCCGAGTTTATCATCAAAGGTAAAAGATTAAATAACGAGACCAAAAAAGTATTTGAGGAAATAAAAGAAAAATTTAAACACATACCCGAAATTGATGAATTCTTTAACCTCATAATTTCAAGCCACGAAAAAGAAAACCTAATAATGACAATAGTTGAGAAAGTCATAAACTATGATGAACTCACAGGCACAAACCTTAGAACACAGTTTTTCTCCGCTATGGAAAACTGCAATAAAATTTTAAACGAATTGAAAGATAAAGAAAATTTCTACGAACTTTGCATTGATGTTTTATCTATAGTGGGAAAAAGAGAATATGTTGAAACAAACATCAAAAAAGGTCACAATACCGAACATTTCATCCCCATGATCTCTGCTGATAAAGCAGATAACATCACCGCCAAAACCCTCTTCATATGCGGTCTTGACGCTAACTTTGAAAAAAATTTCTATCCCATAATACCTGAATCAATAGTCACTTGGTTGAACTCAAAGACAGACAATAAACTCCCCACATTCCAAGATAGAATGAAAAAAATTTACGAAAAACTCAACAACGCCATAAAAAATGCCGAAAAAATTTACCTGACATATTCACACTACGACTTGATAAATAAAGAAAAGGGCTTCTCCATATTCCTATATCAATTTAAAAATAAAGAATTCCAATATAAAAAGGGCTACGAACTCATCCCACACCCAGATGATACGATTTACCAAGAATCCAACGCAGTTGAAATTATCAAAATAAACGATATCCTAATAGGATTGACCGTTGAGGATTTATTCAAAGAATACCAAAAGAAAAGATATAAAAGTTACTCACCAAACGAATACACACTGAAAGCCAAAGAGGACTTGACAACCTTCATATTCTGCCCTAGGCAATTCCTATTCAACATGTTATCTGAAGTTACAGATGTGAAATCTCCAATTGAAAGATCAACAGCGATGCTCCGAGGTGAATTCTGGCATAAGGTCTTCTCAGAATCCGCAAAAGATTCCAGATTTAATCTTGAAGATCCCAACGAAATCTTCAACTGCCTGAAGGAGAAATTTCACGAAGTTAAAAAAGAATACAACATCCGCGAGTTTGAAAATTATCCCGACGACAACTTTATTGAATCCACTATACTGAGACGGTTCGCCGAAAATGAAGCGAAAAGAAAAAGCGGAAAAAACGAAAAAAATAGAAAATATCACACAGTGGAATCCGAATTTCAAATTTCAATAAAAATTCAAAACTTCACCATCTCCGCCCAAATTGATAGAATTGATAGTATATTGGACGAAAAAGACAAATATGCCATAATTGAGTACAAAATATACGGGAAAGGAAAAGAACTTAAATTTTTAGAAAAACCAAGTAATAGCAATAAAAATGATTACAAAAAAGGATTTTTAGTCCTAAACAAAGATTCAATACAATTGTCTATATACTCTTATATCTATGTAAAAAACAAAACTATTAACACCGATATTGAATGCGGTATAATAAACCTCTTCGGCGAGGGAAAGATTGATGAGTTAAAATATGGAAAAGAAATAAGTAAAGACGAGATTTTTGAGCTCATAGAGAAATCAATATACAAGTTTAACGAGTTCCTTTCTAAGAAAATTGATATTAACGATAGTGATTCAGCTCTTTTCTTTTATAACGAAGTCACAAGAAGAAATTACGATGAAATCGGAGAAAAATACAATTGTAATAAATGCATGTATAAATTGATATGTTCAGCATTGCTCTCTAATTTCAAAGCATATACAAACAAATAAAAATTAAAAAATGCTCGGGAAAATATATCCCGCTTCAGCCGGAACAGGTAAAACCACAACGATCGTAAACGAATTCCTTAACGGGGTTAACCATATAGACGAATTAAAAGAGAAGATGAAAAAAACTGTCTTCATCACATTCTCAAACTCCGCAACCGATGAAATAAAATCAAAACTATGGAACAAAATAAAAGAAAAATTTACGCTAAATGAACCATTTGTGTTCAATATCTTCACCATCCACTCCTTCTGCCTCCGTATACTTAAATTCTTACACCACGATTTCTACCTACCAGCGGACATTGACTTCCTCCCAAGCGACGATAAAGAAAGAAATACAATTTGGAACATCTGCGTTGACGAATACTTTGAAAATATCACCGACTTTGAAATTTTGAATTTCCTAAAACTCATAGATGAGGAAAATTGCAAAAATTTCCTCAAACGATACGGCTTCCTTATCTATGCACTTAATGAATTGGGCTATAGCGACCAAAAGGAAGTGATCCCAAAACAATTTAAAAACTTGAACAACGAAAAAATAAACGAATGGATAATATTAAAAAGCGAACTTGAGGAATCAGAAAAAAACAAAGGAAAAGCTAATCTCACGAAAATCAAAGATGCATCCGAATACCTTACTTACCTCAACATAAAAGGTAAAGATGTCTTCAAAAAGATCGTTAAAGAAATAGCACAAAATATCTATCTGAAAAAAATTTACATTGAAGGCGTCTTGGACTACGACACCGCGGTCTTCCTCGTCGTTAAAAAAATAAAAGAACTTAGCCCAAACGAATTCTTCTCAAAACTTAAAAATAACGGCTGGGAAATTGAAAATATCTACATAGACGAAGCCCAAGATAACGATGTCCTTCAAAACCACCTCGTAATTGAATTGGCAAAAATCCATGAAAACGATGAAAATAAACAAAAATATCCAAATGAACCCGTTATCCATATCATCGGGGACTATAAACAATCAATCTACCAATGGCGCGACGCTCACCCAGAGGAGTTTAAAAAAATTATTGAAGAATCCAAAAACGCTAACCCTGAAAAAATCCAAAAATTAAATGTCTCAAAAAGAATATGCAACAAAAAAACACTTGACTATATAAACGAAATTTTCAAAAAAACAAAAGAAATCATCGGAAAAAACTGGCATTACGATGAAAATGAAGATAAACTTGAATTTGATGAAAAAAGATACCAAAACCACAACGAAAACAAAAACAACCCAACAATAACCATCTTTAATTTCACGAAAGAAAATAAATCAAGAAACATCCAAACAATCCCCAAAAATCTAAAAATCAACGAAACCGATATCAAAAATTGGCTGAAAGAAAAAAATAAAAAAATCGGAATTTTGGTCAGATCAAGAAGTTATCTGAATTACATCAAAAACATACTTAATGACATTGACGCAAAATATAGAATACAGGAAATAACTTCGTTTGAAGATCTTAAAAACGACCCTTACAACTTTTACCCCGAATATATGCTCGTAAGACCTCTTTTCCTCCTCTTTGACTACAAAAAAAGATACTTGCTTACACTTTTCCTATTCTTCACCTTCCCAGGACGAATCCTCTATGAGAAACTCAAAGGCGAAGAGGTTAAAAAACTTAACTCATTTGAAGAACTCTACAGAGAATTACACGATGAAACTAATGACCTTCTGTCAAAACTTTTGGAGGAATATGGATATAAAACCATCATACCAACTATTTACGACATTTTATACTATAAAGATATAATTGAAACAATAAACCACCTTGATTATACCACCGAAAATGAAGAGAAAATTAAAAATATCTTCCGACAAATAAATTCACTCCTTTACCTTATCTACCTTTCTGAAAAACAACTCAAAGTTTTACCTATAGGGGAGATAATCGAAAAATACCTGAATAACCCACCCTTGCCCCCGACATGGTACGCTCTCCAAGAAGACCTTGAAAAAAACAATGATAACATCATTGAAATCACAACAATACATTCATCCAAAGGACTTACCTACGATAAAATTTTAATTATAGCAAACTTTGAAAAGGATTTCCTCTCAGATTACCCAGATTATAAAAATGACCCTGAAATATATGAGTTCCTCTTTGATGTTAAATTTAATCAATTGCTCCAAACCAGCCCTTCAATACAGGTTGACTACTTCCCATATATCATTATGAAAAATCTATTGCGTGACACTGAAAACCCTAACCTCTTCCCAAAATTTCTCACAGACCTCTTCAACAGAGTTAAAACGAGAATACATAACGAAAAACTCAATTTACTATATGTCGCCCTCACCAGGACTAAAAAAGATATTCTTATATTTAATGAAACCGTGAAAAATAACAATGATAACTTCAATGAAATATTTAACAATCAACACTGCACCTATGAAACAACGCTGAAGTTGGAGGAAATCAACAGGAAAAATATAACATTTATTTATAAGAAATTAACACACCCCCCTCTCCCAAAACCTAAACCATACTACACTACTTACCCAATCACAAGTTTAAAAGACATGGATAAATTAAAATTTGTAAGAAGTGCCCAATTAAAACATAAAATAGGTGCATGGAATAACTATTTGCATATCCTCGTCGGAATAACACTACACGAAATTATACGAAACTATATACAAAAAGGAAATGATATATATGAGATAAAAAACATTTTAACCAAAGGGGAAATCAAACAAATGATAGAAAACATATTATCAAATAGTAAAAATGAACTCAACAAAATTGATCTGATAAAAAATAAATCACCAAACCTTGAAACACCAATCTTGGGCAAAGGTAAAAATGACAACGAACTAATTCAGGGAATCATTGACTGTTTCTACATAGAAAACAACCAAGTCCTTCTATTTGACTATAAAACATTATTCTGCCATAACCTTGAAGATCTACAACAAGAAATCAAAGAGATAAAAAAACAATATCAAAACCAAATTGAAAATTACAGGGATTTGCTAATTAAACTTCTAAACATAGATAAAACAAATGCATACGATGACTCCTTGATACTGTTTAAATATGTCAGAGAAAATGACCAAAATATTTAAAATTAACGGCATTGATGTACGAGAATTTAACGATTTTATAATTTACCTTAACTTCTACCTCAAAAATGGCGTTGATATATTCTCCGCCATTGAAAATAGCGATCATAAAAGATGGCTTTGGGTAATTTATGGACTTGGATACATCCTTAACTATGTATTCAACAAAAGAGAACAGCCGACATCAATTGACGATATATTTGAAGCAAAACTTAAAATCTACTTCAAACAAAGGAATAAAACACCGATACGAAACTCTAAAATAATTGATAAAATCAAAGAAACCTTAAATACGGAGAAATTTAAACCAATAAAGGAATTTTTAACGGAAACAACAGACCTGGATGTAAACGAAATAATCAAAAAATACCCGATCTTTTCAGAACAAGAAAAAATTAAAGACGAATTAAAAAGAAAAGGGATAAAAATCTTTTCTTTACAAGAACTCAAAAATATCTCCTCCATGCGCCTTACCCCTACATACGAAAAAATGCTCAGGGCGTTCATCAACAACAAGGGCTTTCTACTGTTTTATAAAGAAAACGACACAAAAGAACTATTTGAATTTTTCTCCTGGCACCACCAAATCCTCAACCTGCTTACCGAAGATGAAAAAAATGTAATCCTTAACTCCCTCCCGCAATATATCACACTATTTAACGACGATGAAATTGATGAAATTAAAAACATCATCGTAGCAAAATACCCATCTGGACTTGAATATCTTCAAAAAATGGAGAAATTTCTGCACACCTCAGATCAAAATTTTATCAAATTCCTGAAAAACCCGGAGAAAATTGATAGAGAGAAAATTGAAAAGATCTTCAAAGCTATAAACGGCTATGAAAACATAAACCCGAACAAATTTTTCAATACCACACTTAACATAGAAAAAAACGACATTAAAAAAGGTGACTTTGTAAAATTATTAAACCTCGTAAACCTGACAATTGACCTGATCAACCAAAACCTGAAAGATTATGATTCAAACGAGATTGACTTCTGGCTCCAAAATTCTCCAATATCCCTTTTCTTCAGATTTATCTATCTATCACTGAACATATTCTTCAACTTCACATTTGACAATATTGAGAAAAAAATAAATAAATGAAAAAACTTTGGCTGATTTTTGATGAAGCTGGACAAATTTCTATTCCATTTATCATCGCAAGCATGTACTTCGGCAAAAGATTCATCTTTTGTGGCGATCATAAACAACTGTCCCCAGTAGTATCTTTGGAGGAAAAGGACGAAGATGAAGCCATAATTAAAATTTTAAAAACCTCTATTTTGGAACGTCTAATAGAAAATTACGGCGAAAATTCACATTTCCAAACAACTCTTGATGTTACATACCGTCTAAACCATACATTAGCAGAATTCCCTAACAAGACGTTTTATTACGGGAAGTTAAAAGTAAAAACAAAGCAAAGAAATGATTTAGGGCTGAATCTACCTTTGAATGATACGATTATAAGTAAATCTATCGGCGATGAAAGTTCCATTGTATTTTTAGATGTACCTAACATACCCGAAGTGAGCTTCTCATCCGGTCTCAATGAAACCGACGCCAAAATAGTGGCAAGAATCTGTAAGTATCTAATAGATTATTATAAAAATAAAAAATGCACCGACGAGGAGATCATCTCAGAAAAAATAGGCGTGGTCTCTCCATATAGAAATCAATGTCAGGAGATTAATAATCTTGTTGGCTATGATGTGGCTGATACAGTTGAACGTTTCCAAGGTCAAGAAAGAGATGTGATCATCATTTCCTATGCCCGTATATCACCCCCAAATGATGATAGAATTGATTTTATCTATAACCCCAACCGCCTTAATGTCGCAATTACAAGAGCTAAGATAAAACTAATATTTGTCGGCAACCGCAAATTGTTTTTAAATGGCACACCTTTATTCAGAGAGTACTTTAACTACCTTAAACAGAAAAACGCAATAAAAGCCCTGACGAAAAACGAGGTTCTCCAATTAAATGAAATATTTAAAAAAGATTTATCTGAAACAAAACAAGAGAAGGTAAATGATAGATACCGTTTGATACAGGAAATACATCGTGGAAGAATGTGCACAATCTATCTGGCAGAAGATATGAAAAATAATGATAAAAAAATCGCCATTAAAAAGTTAAACGAAAACCGGGAGGAAGAATTTATACATAGATTTGAATTAGAACACAAAATACTCCTAAAATTAAAAGGTATTCAAGGCATAGCCCAACTTTATGATGACGAATTAAAAGATGATGATAACTATTATATAGCGATGGAATATGTCAACGGCAGTTCATTAGATTACATTATTTATCAACAGGATGGAGTCGAACTTAACAAAGCTTTAAACATAATGTTAAAACTCTGCGCTGTTTTGTCAGAAATACACAAAAAAGATATAGCTCACCTTGACTTAAAACCTAGCAATATCATAGTTAACACCAGTGAGGAAATTAAACTTATTGATTTTGGTAAAGCTGAATTTTTGCCAATAAAGGAAAAGACTAAAAGCACAATTACTTCACCTGAATATTTAGCACCAGAACAACACAGCAATTGTTATCAAAAATGCGATAAAAGAACAGATATATATGCATTAGGAATAATTTTTTATGAAATGTTAACGGGTGAACTACCTTTTAAAGCAAGTGATACCCTGAGCTGGTTAGATACGAAAATTAAAATGGAATACCAACCTATAAAATTTGATAATGGAAAAATCGCTGAAAAAGTTTTAGAAAAGGTTAATTCTATAATAAATAAATGCCTTCAAAATGAACCTAAACAAAGATATCAATCAGTTGATGAACTAAAAGAAGATTTGAAAAAATTGGAAGACTTTATTTCAACATAAAATATAGTGAAAAAATCTTTATGCTCGTCCATTTCTAATTTCCCATACCCATCATTCGCCCAAAACCCCACAACAACCGACCTCAAAAACGCATCTCATCCATTGAGAAAAGTACCACTTTACAATAAACGAAATTAAATTCCAAAGAAAACCCTCATTTTAATCTCTTAATCTACTCATCCTTTCTCCCCTCTTGAAAGTTCCCTCTCCACCCTGCGGGAGAGGGTCAGGGTGAGGGGGTATTCTTTTATCTCCCATTGCGGGAGAGAACAAAACTGAGGGATGCCGTTAATCGCTTTCTAACCTAAAACCAATCCCCACCCAATCCCTCACAGGTTCAATTCACATACATAGCTCCTGCCTTTTTGTTTTTTAATTGTATTTATTTGAATTTGCTGAACATTTTGATCCTTGAAATGACTATAATCAGGGTTATGATAAAAGCTATAATTTGCCAAGTTTCAAACATCTCAACCACCTCCTCTATATGTTTCAAACTTAAGTTTCAATCCCTCACAGGTTCAATTCACACGGGTGGAATCTCATTAACCACCCGCTCCGTACCTATAAGATACACTTTCGTTACTTTCATTTTTATCCCCTCCCAGTTCTATTTTTTTTTAATTCCTACTAGTTTACTTCTAAATGTTTTATTTGCAAGCGCTTGCGAGTAAATACTATTTGTTACTGATTTGCTTTTTTTGCCTCTTTCTTTCTATTATTTCTTTTAAAAGTACAACTAAAAATACGATGAAATAATACATCATCTCAAATCCTTTTATGATAATCCAGACGGCGAAAACAAATGAGCTGGCCAATAGGAAGGCAATTGCACCCCCCATACTTGCCGCTATAAGACGGAAATTTCCTGCTACCCAGCCCTTGTAACTGTGCCATAAACCGCTCATAGTTTACCTCCTTTATTTGTTTTATTTTATTTTTTTAAAAAGCGGGTCAACCGCCCCCGCAATTACCCCATTATTTACTAGCCCAGCTTTGGATTATAGCTTTGTATTTTTGCTCAAACTTCTCAAATATCTCGTGATAACTTGTTTTGCATAAGCTCCATAAATCATTATCATAAACTTGTGCATCCGACAAGTAGGCAACACTTATCAAAAAGGCTGCCACTATTTCTCTTATATCGCTAATCGTAAAATCATTATTATCTTTAAATTCCTCCATAAACATCTTAATAATACTTTGCCTTTCCTCCCAACTGACATGTTTAAAGATAGCTGTAAGAAGAGCAAGTTTCAATCCCTCACAGGTTCAATTCACACAAGACAGAAGTAGAACTTTAACAAAACCAAATTCACACGCTAAAATATAATAACCTTTCCCCCAAAAGTCAAGTCCCAAAAAAGAACTCGTCGGGAGCATGGGGTACAGTTAACGATGATACATTGGATAAATGAAGAAAAACTTTTAAAATTGAGAAGGATAATTGAAAAGAAAAATAAAACAAGAAGATGAGCCCGATTAGATATTCAATTTTGGTCAGAAATAGCAAAGACCCTGCATTAATAAGGGAGAGGATGGTGAGAAGATACTATGAGACGAGGAACTACTCACAGGTTGCGAGGGAGTTTGGGACAAAAAGACAAAGGGTGAAGTTTTGGGTTGAGAGGTTTGAAAAAGAAGGTATTGATGGATTAAGGGATAAATCAAGGGCACCACACAATATACCTCACAAAACAAGTAAAGATGTTGAGGAGAAGATAAAACAGATAGCAATTTCAAGGAGATACTCAATTGGGCAGGATAGAATTCAATTGGAGCTTTTGAAAAGGTATGACATAAAGATTTCAACTTCAACGATTAACAGGATAATGCACGAGCATGGATTGATTAAGAGGGCTTTGAAGAAACATCAAAAGAAGATGAATATAACGAAGTATAGAAAGAAGTTAAAAGCCCTGAGGGATTGGCAGATAGATGTGAAGGATTTAATTGATATTCCAAACATTTTTGCGCTTATAAAATTGGGTATTTTGCCAAGGTATCAGTATTCTGCAAAGGATGTAGTAACTGGGGTTTCTTTCTTTTGTTATGCTTTTAGATTTGCACAGGCAATTTTAGAGCATTTGAAAGGATATGGGATAAATCTTCGTGAAATTACATTTCAAACGGATAATGGTTCAGAATTTATAGGTTGTATTTTCAAGAAAAAGCCATCTGGATTTACAGAGCTTGTTGAAAAGGTCTATCTTGCAAGACATCAAACAATTCCTGTTGGGAGGAAGGAATATAACGGGTCTGTTGAAAGCTTTCACGCAAGAATTGAAAAGGAATTCTACGACATTGAAACATTTAATTCACTTGGGGAATTCTTAAGCAAGGCTTGGACATTTGAACTATATTGGAACTTGGAAAGGGAAAATTTAAAGCTGAAGAAAACACCCTTTCAAATTGTAAAAGAGAAGTGCGCTATATATGACCCGGGGATAGTTAATTTTCAGCCATTTATCTTGGATGAAGTTAGAACTTTTTGGATACCCCATTATCAAAAACAAAGTGTCCCCTATGTTGCCGACGAGATCACCTTTAAATTCACTTCAAATCTTGAACGCTCGCGATTTGCTCTTGAACTCTCCTGCGAAACTCTAAAGGTGCATTTATCTTATGAAACATCTCCCTTGTCCCACCAGCTCCGATAACTATAATCGTCCCGTAATCTAAAATCCTCCCAATTATTCCCTGCTCTACACCAATTCCCTCCACCTTCGTCAAAAACATCTCAAAAGTCCGCCTCCTTATCCAACCAATTTTGAAAAGTATCCTCATATTAGTCAGACCAAATTCAGATGTAAGATAATACAGCAATGAAAATATCCCCTTGAAAACCCCAATTAAAAGAAAGACCAATCCAATAGCTTCATATCCAGAGGCAAACCCTGCAAGTGCAAGGATTAAGAAAATCGCCGACCAAAGGAAAACTATCCAATGTAACCTTGCCAGATAAACTATCCTTTCCCCTGGGATTAAGCTACTCTCAATATAACTCATCTTTAAACCCTATAACTTGCTTATATCTTCCCACTTACACAATTCAATTCTATAAGCTGTAAATTGCTAAACAGTAAAACTAAAATTTTACCTATGAAACCTTAGTATGACACTTTGGACATAACCAATCCCCCGTGCCGAAAAGCCCGCTCTTGTAAACGCACCTGGAACAAAACCACATTTCACATTTGCGACAATAATACATTTTATCTGGCCAATCCTCATATTTACAAATAGCACACCTTACCTTCGGCATTTCACACTCTACTTAAATTTTTATTCATTATAATTTAATAACAAATTTAGCATTCTATCAAATTCTTTTCTCCCCCAATTCTCTTGACTTATACTCAAAATTTTTGTATTATTCTCTCAAATTAAAAACTAATCTATAG
>Ga0079997_118474_pt1 | contig 15407 bp, 14 predicted proteins | sample PerSpoCPS_CMetaG_FD_69200 | JGI IMG/M metagenome (GOLD analysis project Ga0079997, IMG submission 69200) | Archaeal communities from Yellowstone National Park, Wyoming, USA - Perpetual Spouter C (PS_C) MetaG (SPADES assembly) (version 2) | ecosystem: Environmental > Aquatic > Thermal springs >... | reverse complement strand
ACCGGGCTGCGGGCCACCTCCGCCGTCCCGTACGTGTACCCTGGGATCCCCACGCGCCACCTCCTTCTTTGGACTCCTAATCAGATCTTATGCCAGGCCTCGGGCTTGTCAAGCCTCCCTCGGCTCTACGCTGAAAAGTGTGGTTTCGGCGGAGGAGTGAGGCGGCAGACGAGCCAAGGGATGGCTAGGAGACAACATCCCAGAAAGGAGGCTCGCCGCCGCCCATGCACCAGGGTATCGCTGCGCTGTTGGGGCTGCAATCGTGGATCGTCTACCGGGTGGAGCCGGGGGAGGGGGCGATCGAGGTGTTCGTGGGTAGGCCTCGGAAGGAGGCCCGGTGCCCGGTCTGCGGGGCCCGGACGCGACGGGTCCATGACCGGGCCCGGCGCTGGAGGCGGGTGCTGCACACCTGGAGTGGGCACCGGCCGGTCTACCTGCGGGTCCGGCCCCGGCGGTTCCGCTGCGGGTCGTGTGGCAAAGTGTTCACGGAGGCTTTCCCGGGGATCCGGCCCTGGGGGCGCACCACGGACTACGCTGAGGGAGTGCTCCTTAAGCAGCTGGCGGGACGTAGCTTTCGGAGCACGGCCCACCACGGGGGGATCGGGGTCGGGACCCTCCGGCGTTTGGTCCAGCGTCGGGTGAAGCCCCAACCCGATGTCTCCGCCGTCCTCCCCGCGGTACCAGAGGTGGCGTTGAGCCTGGACGAGCACAGCTTCCGCCACCAGGACATGGCGGTTACGGTCACTGTGGTAAGCCCTCGAAGGCAGGTGGTGGCCCTGCTGCCGGACGACCGTGTGCGGACTGTGGAGGGCTTCTTCCGGGACTGGCCCGACTCCGCCAAGCGCCGGGTTCGGGCGGTGTGCGTGGACCTCAAAGACAGCTGGCGCAAGCTGGTCCGGCGCGTCTTCCCACACGCCAGCGTGGTAGCTGACCCCTTCCACGTGATCCAGGATGCCAACCGCCGGGTGGACGAGGCCCGACGGGTCGAGCAGGAGCTCTGTCGGCGCAAGATCCCCCGCTGGCCCCTGCTGAAAAACCAGGAGGAGCTGACCCCCAAGCAGGCGGAGACCCTCCGAGCCCTCTACCGTCAGTACCCGACCCTCGCCCAGTTCCACTGGGCCAAAGAGCAGCTGCGGGCCTTCTATCGTGCCCCTACCCCCGCCCAGGCTCACACCCTCCTGGACCGCTTGCTGTTCTTTCTCCAGCACGCCGAGGACGCCGAGCTGGTCCGCTGGGGCCGTACCCTCCGATCCTGGAAGGACGAGCTCTGGAGCTACCACCAGCACCGCGTCACCAGCGCCTACACCGAGGGCATCCATACTAAGATCAAGCTCCTGAAACGCCTCAGCTACGGGTTCCGGAACCGCCACATGTATGTGCGAAAGATGCTCCTAGGCCTTGTCCCCTTGGCTCTGCTGCTCTCCCCACCACACTTATTGACCTAGAGCCGCCTCCCTCGCCTTCGCCCACTCCCGCTCCTTGATCTCCCTGCTTCCGCCCTAGGGCTGAACTGTTTCAGAGTTCTGTTTACAGCAGAGGAGGGTCATATGACGTATCCTTCCCGTTGGACACCAACCCCTCATGGGGTGACGGGGAGGACCGCCTATGACCCTCGAGGCCAGTGTACACGCCTTCCGCCTGCGGGTGATAGCCCGGGCGCAAGCCCTGGGCAACGTCAGCCAGGCCTGCCGGGAGTTCGGGATCTCCCGCACCCTGTTCTACCGGTGGCGGCGCCGGTACCTGGCCTACGGACCCGATGGGCTGTATCCCAAGCGCCCTGGGCCAAGCCGAGGCCGGCCTCCCACCCTCAGTGTGGAGGCCGAACGGGCCCTCCTCGCGGTGGCCCTGGCGCATCCTACCTGGGGTCCCGCGCGCATCGGCGCCCACCTGGCCCGCCCCGAGCACGGGGGCTGGAACCTCGCCCCGGCCACCATCTACCGGTTCCTGCGCCGCGTGGGTCTGCAGACCCGCTACAAGCGGCTGGCGGTCCTGGAGGTGCACAGCGCCCAGACGGCAGGGCTGCTCACCGATCGGACCCGGCGCGCGTTGTCTGCAGCTCGACGCCGCCGACCCCGTCACGTGGCGGCGGAGCAGCCCGGCGAGCTGGTCTGCTTGGACACCTTCTACATCGGGAAGCTGAAGGGGGTGGGAAAGGTCTGGCAGTACACCGCCTGCGACGCCGCCTGCTCCTACGCCGTGGCCCAGGTCAGCACCGAGTTCTCCGCCCAGGCGGCCGCCCGCTTCCTCACCGCCCGGGTGCTCCCGGTCTACCGGGCCGCTGGATGGCCCCTCAGGCGGGTGCTCACCGACTGCGGCAGCGAGTACCGGGGTGCTTTCGACCAAGCCTGTGCCGTCTACGGAATCCGGCATACCCGCACCCGGCCTCGTCACGCCTGGACCAACGGCTTCGTCGAGCGCCTGCAGGGCACCATCCTCACCGAGCTGTGGCGCGTGGAGTTCCGCCGCCGGTTCTTCACCCACCTGCGGGCCTTGCAGGCCGCCCTGGACCGGTACCTGGAGTTCTACAACCACCGTCGGCCCCACACGGGCTACCGAACCCGGGGCCGCCCGCCTGCCGAGCTGTTCTGGGGAATCACGGGGAGGAAAGATCATGATCAGGCGCCAAACCCATGAAGTGTACACACCCTTCCGATACTGGACACCCTAGGGGGATCCGGAGGTGGCGCGCGGGCTCGGCGCTGCCCTGGTCCCCTTTTTGGAAGTGGTCGAGAGCGCGGACTTCCTCGCCCTGCACGTCCCCCTCCTCCCGGAAACCAGACACCTGGTGGGGGTTGAGGAGCTGCGTCGGATGAAGCCGAGCGCCTACCTGATCAACGCCTCCCGGGGAGGTGTGGTGGACGAAGCCGCCCTGGCGCGGGCCCTGCGGGAGGGATGGATCGCGGGGGCCGCGTGCGACGTCTTCGAGGAGGAGCCACCCCTTCGCTCTCCGCTCCTGGAGGCCCCCAACGTCGTCCTCACGTCCCACATCGGGGGCATACCTGGGAAGCTGCCACGCGGGCCGCCCGGTTGGCCGCGGAGCAGGTCCTCACGGTTCTCCGGGGAGACCGTCCGCCGCATGTGGTGAACCCGGAGGTTTTTGAGCGGTGATGGGCTTCTCGGCATCCGTTGCCGTGAGCCTCGTCCAGAAGGCCCGGTCCTCCACCACGGTCCGGTACGCGGTGGCGGCGGTGCGGTAGCGCACGTGGTTCTCCCAGTCGGGCGTGTAGCGCTGGACGGGCCAGGTGAACCGGCCCGCCGCCTCCTGCCAGTCCCGGAACACCCCCACCGCAAATCCCGCCAGGAGGGCGGAACCCAGCGCCGCGGCTTCCGTGCGGTTCAGCCGTGCGTACGGGACGCCGAGGACGTCGCACTTGATCTGGTTCCAGAGATCGCTGCGTGCCCCTCCTCCTACCACCCGGACCTCCCGGAGCGGTCCCACGCCCGACCGCTCCCGGGCGATCTCCAGGTAGATGGCGTACTCGTAGGCCACGCTCTCCAGCATGGCCCGGTACAGGTGCTCCGGTCCGTGGGTCCAGGCAACTCCCAGCCACGCCCCGCGCAGCTCCGGCTGGTTCGGACACACCCGGCCGGCGAGGTGGGGGATGAAGAGGAGTCCCTGGCAGCCGGGCGGGACGGATCGAGCGGCGGCGTCGAGCTCGGGGTAATCCCACCGGTCCGTCCCCGTGATCTGGCGCAGGAGATCCCGCCACCACCGGAGGTTCAGCCCGCCCCCGCCGATGTACCCGATCAGGTACCACCGTCCCTGGGGGACCATGCGGGCGCACAGCAACGTACCGGTATGGACATCCGGCGCGAATCGGTCCACGCACAGGGCGAGGACGGAAGCAGTCCCGGCCGCATCGTACGCCATTCCCGGCTCCAGCACCCCGGCCCCGAGCATGGCCGCGGCCTGGTCTCCCGCCCCCGCGGCCACCGGGGTGCCGCTCCGCAGGCCCATGGCCTCCGCGGCCTCCCGGCTGAGGCGTCCCACGACCTCCCAGGGCTCCACGATCCGCGGGAGACGGTCCTGGGGAACCCCGAAGTGCGCGCAGAGGGCTTCGGACCACTGGCCGCGTTCCGTATCGCTCAGGCAGCTGAAGTGGAGGTAAGTGGGGTCCACGAACGCTTCCTCTCCCCGCATGCCGCACAGGCGCATGGTTACGTACCCGGCGGGCATCACGAACTTGCAGATCTGGGCAAACGTCTCGGGTCGCTCGTGCATCCACCACAGGATCTTGGGTCCGTGGGAGTAGGTGGGCGGAGCGCCCGTGCGCGCGCAGATTTCCTGCGCGCGGGACCGCATCCGCTCTACGTAGGGCGTGCATCGGATATCGAGCCAGGAATCATAGGGCATGGCCGCTCGTCCCTCCCGATCCACGGCGGCGATGCCCGCCATCTGCCCATCGAGGCACAGGCCCGCCACCGCGTCGGGCCGGATCCCTGATCGCTCCATGCAGGCCCGCACCACCCGGATGGCGGAGGCCACCATGTCCTCCAGGTCCTGCTCCACCCACCCAGCACCCCGCTGGAGGAGCCGCGAGGGCTCGCTCGCCTCCGCCAGGACCTGCCCGTCTTCCCGGATCAGGATTCCCTTGGTGGCCGTGGTTCCCAGATCCACGCCGCAAAGGCAGGCGGACACAGAGCCACCTCCTCAGGGCCCTTCCACGGGCACCACCTGGGGGTGCCCGTCTTGGGCGAGCACCCGCACGCGGAAGCCGCTGCGGGCCACGGTCTCGTAGTCGTGACCCGCGTCCGCGGGGTACACGTAGAAGAACACCAGGGGTTCAGAACCCGTGTTCACGCTGCGGTGGGCCCACCCTGGTGGGACGTAGACCACCACTCCTGGGTGGAGGTCCTCCACCCGGCAACGGCCGAGCTCGTCCTGGAGCACCAGGACGCCTCGGCCGCGTAGGGGGACGTACACCTCCGCGGTCTCCCGCCGGAGGTGGAAGTGTCCCCGGGTCATGAAGTACTCCCGCCCCACGTGGCCTGGGTAGAGGACGGTGAGCCCGTACCGGAGATGCCCCGGGCCCTCCGGGATAGAGGGCTCATAGGTCTCATACACCACGGGGTCCCCGGCCCGTACGAGCTCCTCCAACGACGCAGCGTCCACGAAGAGCCCCCGGAGGTCACTCGTCCGCCGGATCGTCCGCACCGCGTCCGGACCGAGCTGTGCCGGCTCCCACGTGAGCTCGCTTCGGATCGGATCCATAGCAGCCCTCAGGGAAGATCCATCCGGATGTGCTTGGTGAGCAGGTACTCCTCCAGCCCCTCGTGCGAGAGCTCCAGGCCGAACCCACTTTCCTTCCAGCCCCCGTAGGGGAAGGGCACCTCGCCTCCCACCACGTTGTTCACCCCCACGGTCCCCGCCTCCAGCCCCTCCGCCACCAGGAAGGCGGTGCGCAGGTCCCGGGTGTACGCGTACGCCACGAGTCCATATGGGCTGTCGTTGGCGAGCCGCAGGGCTTCCTCCAGGTCCCGGAAGGGCATGAGGGGCGCCACGGGGCCGAAGGTCTCCTCCCGCATGACCTTCATGGAGTGGTCCGCGTCCACCAGGACCGTGGGGGTGAAGAAATAGCCCTTGGGGAACCCCTCAGGCCGGTGACCCCCGTACAACACGCGGGCGCCTTTGGCCCGCGCGTCCTCGATGTGCGCCACGGTCTTCTCCAGGCCTTCCCGCGTGGTCATGGGACCGAGGTCCGGATCTTCGAGGCCCGGGCCGATCCGGAGCCGCCGGGTGTACTCCACGAACCGTTCCACGAAGGGTTCGTACACCTGCTCGTGGACGTAGATGCGGTTGATGGCGTTGCAGACCTGCCCCATGTTGCGGAAGGCGCGGTAGACGGCGCCCCGTGCCGCGGCCTCCAGGTCCGCATCCGGGAAGACCAGCAACGGGCAGTGTCCCCCCAGCTCCAGGGACACCCGCTTCATCCCCTCCGCCGCCATCCGGAGGATCTCCTTTCCGGTCGAGGTCTCCCCCGTGAAGGCGATCTTCCGGATCCCCGGGTGCCGCACGAGGTAGGTCCCCACCGTACTCCCTGGGCCGATCACGGTGTTCACCACGCCACGGGGAGCGCCGGCCTCCACCAGGCACGCTAGGAACCGAGAGACCGCAAGGGGCGTCCGGGAGGGCGGTTTCGCCACCACCGTACATCCTGCCGCAAGGGCCGGAGCCACCTTCCACGCGAGGAGCAGGACGGGGTAGTTCCACGGCCCGATGGCGGCCACGGGTCCCACGGGCTGATGGATCACGAGGCTCCGACGGTTCGGCTGATCCGTGGGGATGGTACGGCCACAGATCCTCCGGGCCTCTTCCGCGTAGTACTCCAGGGCATCCACGCTGGCCTGGATCTCCCCGCGCGCGTCCCTGAGGGGTTTCCCCTGCTCCAGGGTCAGAAGGCGCGCGAGGGTCTCCAGCCGTTCCCGGACCAGTTGGGCTGCCCGCCGCAACAGGGCCGCGCGGTGGGCCGGCGGCGTGCGGGACCATGCCCGAAACGCCCGCTCTGCGGCCTCCACCGCGGCGTCCACCTCCGCCTGAGTGGCGACGGAGGCGGTTCCCATCACCTCCTCGTCCGCGGGGTTGAGGACCGAGATCTTCTCCCTCCCCTCCACCCAGGTACCGTTGATGAGAAGGTCCACGTGTTCCATGATTCCCCTCCTTGCGTGGGTCCGTCCCGCGTCCTTAGAGGCCCGCTGGGAACAGCACGACCTTCAGGCTCCGCTTCGCGGCCATGGCCTCCATGGCCGCGGTCACCTCCTCCAGGGGACGCCGGTCCGTCACGAGTCGTCCCAGATGAGGCCGGAGGCGGGGCAAGAGGCGCAGCGCCCGGCGGTAGTGCTCTGCGGTCTGGCCGGTGGTGCCCGTGAGGAGGAGCTGGCGGTAGTGCACCCGGTTGGTGTCGAGGGTGGGCCGCGCGCGCTCCGCGGGGAACCCCGCGAAGAAGTTCACCCGGCCCCGCACCCCGGCCACCTGGACCGCCTGCTCCTGGGCCCGGGGGTCCGGGGCGGTGACGATCACCACGTCGAACCCATCCCCGTATTCCCAGACCGCCTCCGGGGCAAGGACCTCATCCGCGCCCATCTCCCGCGCGATCTCCCGCCTCTGAGGCCAGGGATCCGCGACCACCACCTCGCCCGCGCCCCGGACCCTAGCCACCAGGGCGTTCAAAAGCCCCATGGGGCCACCTCCCAGGACGAGCACGCGGTCCCCGGGGCCGGTGGCGACCGCCTCGTGCGCGTTGAGGACACAGGAGAGGGGTTCTGCGAGCGCGGCCTCCTCGAAGGCGACCTCCTCCGGGAGCGGCACCACGTGGCCCCGCTGCACCGCCCGGGCCGGCACCCGCACGAACTCCGCGAACCCTCCATCCAGCGTGATGCCGAGGGCGTCGTAGTCCGGGCAGAGAGCATCCAGGCCCGCCACGCAGGCGCGGCAGCGGCCGCAGCCCACGTTGGGCACGAGCCCCACCCGCTGGCCTACCCGGAGGCCAGCTTCCGGAGCCCGAACCTCCACCACCTCTCCCGCGATCTCGTGCCCCAGGATGCGCCGGGTTCCGGGCGGGATTTTGAAGTGACCCCGGCGAGCGATTTTCAGATCCGTGGAGCAGATGGAGACCGCCCGCACCCGGACGAGGACGTCGCCGGGTTCCAGGAGCGGATCCGGGCACTCCTCCAGGGCAATGCCTGTGCCGGGCACGCAGATCGCGGCCCTCACGGTCCTCCTCCCACCCGCTCCACGGGCTGCGGGAGGCCTGTGGCCGCGGATCGGACCGCGGCGAGGGTGGCCTCCAGGGCCCGCAGTCCGTCCCACCCCGTAACCTCCGGGGGCTGGCCTTTCTCGATGCAGGCGATGAAGTGCTCGTCCTCCGCCAGGTACGCGTCGCGGTATCGCTCCCCCCAGCTCCGAATGGCCTCGTGCACCAGCTGGCCCTCCCGTGTGACCCGCATCCAAGAGCCCTTTCGGATTTCCCCGATCCAGATCATCCCCTCGGTCCCGAGGATCTCCACCCGCGAGTCGTACCCGTAGTCCACGGGACAGGCGCCCTCGATGCTCCCCAGGGTCCCGTCCAGGAGCTCCGCGCTCACCAGGGCCACGTCGTAGAAGTCCGGGTAGTCCGCCAGCAGATGCGTGGCCTTCCGGGCCGCAACCCGGGCGAAGACGGACCGGTACTCCGCACCGGAAAGCCACCGCAGGGTATCGAAGTCGTGGCTGGTGACCTCCGCGAGAAGACCGAGTCCCTTTCTCGGATCCCAGGCCCAGGCGGGGGGGAGCCCCGGTCCCCGAGTGGTGGACCGGATCAGGAGGAGGCGTCCCAGTTCTCCGGAGGCGATGCGGGTCCGTGCGTCCCGGAACTCTGAATCGAAGCGCCGCATGAACCCCACCTGCAGGACCACGCCCGCTCGCTCCGCGGCCCGGATCATCGCCAGGGCCTGCGGGACGTCGAGCGCCATGGGCTTCTCGCACAACACGTGCTTTCCCGCCTCCGCGGCGCGCACCACGAGGTCCCGGTGCGTGAAAGTGGGAGTGGCCACACACACCGCCTCGAAGGGCACCCGCTCCAGGGCCTCCTCCAAGGAGGCGAAGGGCTGCGCCCGCAGCTCGCGCGCGGCGCGAGCCCGGGCTTCGGGGTCCTCATCCACCACCGCCACCAGTTCCGCCTCCGGGATCCGGAAGGCGAAGTTCCGGCCGTGTACGAGCCCGGCCCGTCCTGCTCCCACGAGGCACACCCGGATCACCGCCTCACCTCCGGGCGCTGCTCATTTTCTGCCTCTAACCTCGCCTCAAGTGCTTGCAACCACCGGAGGGAGCGCTCCGCATACAGATCCCGCAGCGACGCGGCCCAGCGAGACCGGATGGCGACTGTGAGGTCGGGAACTGGGGGGAGCGGCTCCAGGATGAGCCATCCGTCAAACGAAATCTCCCGAAGACTCCGGAGGATGGCCTTCAAATCCAGGTGGCCCTCTCCCACAGGTCCCCGGTGACTGTCCGAGAGATGCAGGCTCGTCAGGCGAGATCCCGCCCGGCGGACTGCCGCGGCCGGATCCCGCTCCTCGAGGTTCATGTGGAAGGTGTCCAGGTGGACGCCCAACCACGGGGAGTCGACCTCCTCCACAAAGCGCAGTGCCTCTTCTGCGGTGTTGAGCAGGAAGGATTCGTAACGGTTTACGGGTTCCACCGTGAGGCGCACCCCGCGCTCGGCCGCGAACCCGGCCACCTCTCGGACGGATGCGACCCCGAGCGACCACTCGTGCTCCACCAGCGGCCACCACGTCTCAGGGTCGCCCGCGTACTCCACCGGCGCCCGCCGGGGAACTGCCGTAGGCACCAACAGCACCTGAGGTGCACCCACGGAGACGGCGAACTCCACGAGGCGGCGCGCGTATCCCACCGCGTGGGCGCGGACCCACGGGTCTGGATGGGAGAGGTCGCGATCCCCGGGCCACGGGAACATGGCGGCCACCGAGCACACGGTGACCCCGTACCGTTCCGCGAGGGCGCGCACCTCCCGGGGGTCGTACCGGTCCAGGTCCCCCTGGAGCTCCACGCCTTGGTAGCCGTACCGGGCAAGCCGCTCCAGAGTCACCTGGAGGGGCTCGTCCCCGTAGATCCAGTTGCTCACCGCGTACTTCACCTCGTCCGCCCCTCTCCCCACGCCTCGAACCGCCGGCGCCGCCACTGGTCCAGGATCACCACGAGCACGATCATGAGGCCCATGATCACCCGCTGCCAGAAGGCGCTGACGTTGAGGAGGTTGAGGCCGTTCCCCAGCACTCCCATGATGAGGGCTCCGACCACCGTCCCCCCCACGCCGCCTACGCCTCCGAAGAGGTTCGTCCCTCCCAAGACCACGGCGGCGATGGACTGCAGCTCCATCCCCTCCGCCATGAGGGCGTTGGCAGAGTTCAGCCGGCCCGTGAGCACGAGCCCCGCCACCGCGGCGAGAAACCCCGACAGCACATACCCGGAGATCTTCACCCGGTCCACGGCAATGCCGCTGACCCGGGCAGCCTCCCGGTTCCCGCCCACCGCGTACGTGGCCCTCCCCAGAGGCGTGTGCTGCAGGATCACCCATCCCACGAAGGCCATGGCGAGAGCGACGAGGGAGGCCACGGGGACTCCCAGAACGCTGCCGCTTCCGAGCCAGATGATCTCCTGCGGGAGGTAGGCCCGGAGTTGGATGGCGGTGAGGTGGGAGGGCACGGGAAGCCCGCCCGTAAGGATGAGGGCGATGCCGCGGGCCGCGGACATGGTCCCCAGGGTCACAATGAAGTCCGGCACCCGGCCCTTGGTGATCACCAAGCCGTTGACGAGGCCCACCAAGGCTCCTGCGGCAAGCGCGAGCAGGATCCCCACCCACACACTCTGACCCCAGTAGGTCATGGCCACGGCTCCAAGGCTGGCGGAAAGGGCCAGGGTCGCGGCCACGGAGAGGTCAATGCCGGCCCCGATGATGACGATGGTCTGCCCCACCGCGAGGATCATCACCGCCGCAGTCTGCTGGAGGATGTTCTTGAAGTTCCCCACCGTGAAGAAGTAGGGCGCGGAGAGGGAGAGGTACGCCACCAGCAGGATCAGGATCACGAGCGGCCCCCCGCGGGCCACCACGGGCTCCAACACGCTTCGGGCCCAGCCGGCATGGAGGGGGCGGACTGCGGGGGTCTCCGGGACGGGGAGTTCGCTTCTCATGGCGACACCGCCTCCTTGAGCTCGGTGGCTGCGCGCAGGATGGCCTCCTGAGTGGCCTCCCCTCTCGGGAATTCCGCGGTCAGGCGGCCGGAGCGGAGCACGAGGATGCGGTCCGCTACCGCGAGCAGCTCGGGGATCTCGGAAGAGAGGAGGAGGATCCCGACCCCTTTCTGCACCAGCTGCCCGACCAGGGCGAACACCTCGCTCTTGGCCCCCACGTCAATCCCCCGGGTGGGTTCGTCGAGGACGAGGACCCGGGCGCCGCTCGCGAGCCACCGGGCCAGCAGGATCTTCTGCTGGTTGCCGCCGCTGAAGTGCAGGGCGGGCCGCCAGGGGAGGGGGGGGTGGATGGCAAGGGCCTCCATGAGGCGCAAGGCCACGTCCCGCTCCCCGGAGAGGTCGAGGAACCCCCGGCGGACGAACCGCGCTAAGCTCGCCAGGGTGACGTTCGGGGGCACAGGGAGGAGCGGGACGAGGCCTTCCCGGCGGTCCTCCGTGAGATACCCGAGTCCCGCCCGGATGGCGTCCTGGGGACTGTGGATCTCTACGGGCCGACCGTTGATCCGGATGGTGCCGGACCGGATCCGCTCCAGGCCGAACAGGGCCCGGGCCAGGGTAGAACGGCCGCTGCCCCGGAGCCCGAACACCCCCACGATCTCCCCGGGCCGGACCTGCACGCTCACGCCGGAGAGGATGCCCGCATGGAGGTCCGAGACCTCCAGCACCGGAGGGCCAAGGGGAACCTGTGCCTTGGGGAAGTGCTCCTGCAAGGTCCGCCCCACCATCAGCCGCACGAGGAGGGATTCGTCCACCTCCTGGACCGGGAAGGTCCCAACTGCCTGTCCATCCCGCAGGACGGTCACCCGGTCCCCGATCTCCCACACCTCCGCGAGCCGGTGGCTCGTGTACACCACCGCGACTCCGCGGTTGCGCAGCTCTCGCAGGATCCGGAACAGCCGCTTCCGGTCTCCCTCTGGCAGGGCAGAGGTGGGTTCGTCCAGGAGGAGGATCCGCACCTCAAGGCCGAGGACCCGGGCGATTTCCACCAGCTGCCGCTCCGCGATGGAGAGTTCCCGGACGGGCCGGTCCGGGTCCAAGGGGACCTCCAGGTCCCCGAGCACCCGCCGGGCCCGCACCCGCATCTCCCTCCAGTCCACGAGGCCCAGCCAACGCCGGGGCCACTGCCCGAGTTGGAGGTTTTCCGCCACGGAGAGGTCCGGGACGAGGCTGAGCTCCTGGTGGACCATCCCGATGCCGAGTGAGCGCGCGTGCTGGACACTGCGGAGCTCTAGCCGGCGGCCGTGCACGTGGATCTGCCCCGTGTCCTTCGATAAGGCACCGCCTGCGATCTTGAGGAGGGTGGATTTTCCGGCTCCGTTCTCCCCGAGGAGGATGTGGACCTCCCCGGGCTGCAATTCCAGGCTGACCCCGCGGAGGGCGTGGACCCCCGGGAAGGACTTGTGGATGCCCACCAGCTGCAGCACCGGGGCTGGTCTACTGGGCCGTGTATCCGCCGTCCACGGAGAGGACAGCTCCGGTGGCATAGCCGCACCGTTCGCTGGCGAGGAACACGATGGCCTCCGCGATCTCCTCCGGTGTGCCCAGGCGGTTGAGAGGGCGGATGGCCTCCAGGTGGCGGCGGGCGCGGTCCGGATCCCCGCTGCGGGCGAGGGCCTCCTGGACGAGGGGGGTGTCTGTGGTGCCCGGGCAGACGCAGTTCGCCCGGATCCCGTAGCGCGCCAGATCCACCGCCAGGCTCTTCGTGAGCATGATCATGCCGGCCTTCGAGACGTTATAGGCGATCTGACCCGGGATCCCTACGATCCCTGCTTCCGAGGCCACGTTCACGATCACACCGCTCCGCTGTCGGACCATGTGCTCCGCCGCGTACTTCGCGCACAAAAAGGCGCCCGTGAGGTTGGTGCGGAGGACCTCCTCCCAGGTTTCCTCGGACGTGCTCAGGACGTCGCCCTGCCGGTAGATCCCCGCGTTGTTCACGAGCACGTCCAGGCGCCCCAGCTGCGCCACGGTCTCCTCCACGGCCCGCCGGGCGCCCTGAGGGGTGGAGACATTCGCCACCACCAGGATTGCCCGGGCGTCCATCTCCCGCAGGAGGTCCAGGGTCTCACGCCCCGGTCCCTCGCTCCGGGTGACCGCGGCGACCGCTGCCCCCTCCCGGGCAAACGCGAGCGCCGCCGCCCGCCCGATCCCCTTCCCTGCTCCTGTGACGAGCACCACCCATTCCGACATCCTGTAGCCCCTGAACCGGAGGGGCAAGGAAGCGCGAGCCCCTCGCCCCTCGCCTTGTCATCTGGCTGCCCGCTTGATGGCCTCCCAGTCAATGGGCTCCAGTTTCGGATTCGGGTAGAAGAGCTGGTGGTTGCCCTGATAGACGGTGCGCGGACGGATGTCGAAGATCTTGGGCACACGCTGGCCCAGGGCCAGCATCACGCCGAATTTGGTGCCGTACCAACCCCACTCGGGGAACCCGTGGTGGGTCTCCGCCACGATCTTGCCCTCCGAGATGCGGGCCGTGGACTCCGGAGTCACGTCGTTGGTGAAGATGGCCACCTTCTCGTCGCCCAGCTTCGGCCCTTCCTGCGCGCGCTCCAGGCGTCCCACGGCTTCCGCGGCCAGCATGGCGCCCAGGCCCATCTCGTTGGAGGCGGCCCAGATGGCGTCCAGTCCCGTAGGCCACCGGGTGAGGTAGTCCTCCGCCACTTTCCGGCCCTTCTCCCGGTTCCAGTCCGCGGGTTTGATGTCCAGCATCCGGACGTTGGGGAAGGCACTTATGACCTTGCGGAAGCCGTTCACCCGGGCGGTGGAGAAGAACCCCCCCGCGATCCCCTCGATCACGGCGACGTTCGCGCGGATGGAAGTCCGGTCCTGGAAATTCCGATACAGGCTCTGCCACCACTGCAGGTCCAGGTACTGGTCCGGCCGTACGTTGACCCGGGGTCCCGCTCCGAGGACCCCCGGGCCCCCGAAGTAGTCCACGAGGGAGTACGCGGAGACCATGGCGGCCACGGTGTTGTCGAAGCCGATGTAGCTGGCCACCTCGACCCCGCGGATGGGCTCGAGGAGGTTCACGATGATCACGGGGATCCGAACGGCGTTCGCCTTGCGGATGGCCGGGATGATGACCTCCACCTCGATCGGCGAGATGGCGATGACGTTGCAGCGCCTCTGGATGAAGTCCTCGATGATGGCTACCTGCGTTGCGAACTCTGTGTGGGCGGCCGGAGCGCGGCTGATGATCTGGACGTTCAGGCCGTGCTGACGGGCTTCCGCGGCGGCCTTCTCGAAGAAGTCCGTGGCGGTCTTGAAGACTCCGGTGATGTCGGGTGGCGTCCAACACACGGTAATCTGCCGTGGCAGGCGCGGCCCCCCCTTCGCGGTCGCGACGGCACCCACCCAGGCAACCGTGAGTGCCAGGAGCACTCCCGCCATTCGTCCGTACCACCGCATCGTCACACCCCCTTCGATGTCTCTTGGTCGGCGTTCCGGAGGGATTACCGGTCTCCGTTCTCTCGGCTCCCACCCCCTGCCTGTCTGGGATGGCGATCTCGAGGCGCGACCCCGCGGCCTCTAGCGTTCGAGCCGGATGGTGTACCGGTACCGGTCCGCGGGGTAGAATCCCTCCACGTATTCCACCGGTCGCCCGTCCTTCGTGAAGGTGCCCCGCCGGATGATCAGGATGGGCTCTCCTTCCTCGATCTCAAGCTGAACCGCCGTGTACTCGTCCGCGATGGCCGCCTCGATGATCTGGATCGCCTCGCCGAGCCGGATGTTGTACTTGGTCTCCAACAGCGCATACAGGGACCCGGAGAAGTCCTCCCGAGGGTCGATCCCCAGAGAGGAGGGGAGGTAGGAGACGAGGAGGACGATGGGCTGCCCGTTGGCGCACCGGACCCGCTCGATCCGGAGGAAGCGATCCTCGTCGGTCCGGAGCGTCTCGCGAACCCGCTTGGGCGGATCGGTGACGATCTCCACCTTCACGCTGCGGGTGCTGGGCTCCATGCCCACCATCCGCATCTCCTCCGTGAAGCTCACCAGACGCGGAAGGGGCTCCACGATCTTGGGAGGGGCCACGAAGGTCCCTCGTCCCTGTTTGCGGATGAGCAGTCCCTCCATCACGAGCTCCGAGAGGGCCTGCCGCACCGTGGCCCGGCTTACCCCATAGATCTCCTGGAGTTCAGCCTCCGAGGGAATGGCTTCCCCGCGCTTCCACTCTCCGGCCTCGATCCGACGCCGGAGATCCTCGCGGATCTGGTAGTAGAGGGGGATCACGCTGTTCAGGTCAGTCTTTCCCATGAGCCCCACCGATCATCCGGACGTCCTATTATTAGAACGTCCGGACAAGTTTCATCAAGGCGAACCTGAGTTCGCCACTCCCCACCCACCTCTGGTGTTCCTGGGGTATTCTGAACGAGAGGGCCAACGGATCCTCGGGAGGTGCGCGGATGCGGGCGGTACTCGGTGTCGGGGTCGGACTGGCCGTGGTTCTCATGGCCGCAGGTATGGCGGTGGCCATGCCCAAGGCGAGGCGTGTCAAGTGTACCCGGCGGGCGAGGTGTTCTGCGCCAGTCGTACCCTGGTATGGGGAGCGGGCAGCGTGGTGATCCGGGACGGGTGCTATGTCGTGGCCCTGGTCCGCCAGCGCGAGGACGCGTTCCTGGCATTTCTGGATCCGGGCGTCCACCTTCCACCGGGCCAGCTGGTG
>Ga0079997_115498_pt1 | contig 15434 bp, 9 predicted proteins | sample PerSpoCPS_CMetaG_FD_69200 | JGI IMG/M metagenome (GOLD analysis project Ga0079997, IMG submission 69200) | Archaeal communities from Yellowstone National Park, Wyoming, USA - Perpetual Spouter C (PS_C) MetaG (SPADES assembly) (version 2) | ecosystem: Environmental > Aquatic > Thermal springs >... | reverse complement strand
TGCCCCGTCGGCGGCGCCTGTGTGGGGCATTTGTGAATGGGCAGACACAGGGGTCTGCCCCTACAGGCAATGGTTCAACGCACACATCGTAGGGGCAACCCCCTGTGGTTGCCCCGTCGGCGGCGCCTGTGTGGGTGGTATTTGTGGACGGGCGGACACGGGGGTCCGCCCCTACAGGCAATGGTTCAACGCACACATCGTAGGGGCAACCCCCCGTGGTTGCCCCGTCGGCGGGCGCCTGTGCGGGTGGCATTCGTGGATGGGCGGACACGGGGGTCCGCCCCTACAGGCAATGGTTCAACGCACACATCGTAGGGGCAACCCCCCGTGGTTGTCCCGTCGGCGGCGCCTGTGTGGGTGGGCGTTCGTGGATGGGCGGACACGGGGGTCCGCCCCGACGGAATGGTTCAACGCACACATCGTAGGGGCAACCCCCCGTGGTTGCCCCGTCGGCGGCGCCTGTGTGGGGCATTTGTGAATGGGCAGACACAGGGGTCTGCCCCTACAGGCAATGGTTCAACGCACACATCGTAGGGGCAACCCCCTGTGGTTGCCCCGTCGGCTACCGGAAATTCGGCGTGGTGCTGATGGTGTAGCGGATCGTGTAGTAGCCGAGGTCGTACGGATTGGGCTGCGCAGGCGCGTCCTTGTACAGGCTCACAAACTGCACCTTGACGTACTTCCCCGTGCGCGTCCTCAGCACCAGCGTCTTCGTCGGCACCGGCTTGAGCACGTGCGTCTGGAAATCGTACACAAAGAGCCCATCTCCGCCCAGCGAGGGCGAGATGATGCGCCGCGCAGCAACGGTGTCCTCCGCGCGGAGCTCAGCGGTCGGGACCGTTGTGAGCTGGTCGTACGGCACATTCACAACCGCTCCCAGCGTCTTGCCCGCAGGATTGAAGGTGCCGGAGTTGAGGAAGATGTCAATCGAGCGCGAACGCGCCGAAAGCGCCGGCAGCCATAGATCCCACTGCTCCGTTCCGCGCAGCTCGGCAGAGACTGTGTCCCCGCGCTCGAAATCCAACAGGGCAAACCCGCGCGCGGTATCCACCCACAGGTTCCGGAGCGTGTACTCCTGCGCTTGCCCTGTGGGTGGCGCCGTCGTCTGCTCCTCCTTTGCGCATCCCCACAGGAGCAGTGTCGCTGCACAGATGCCCCAAACCGTGTGCTGGAACATGGCTCGACCATCACAGCGTGGCACATATCCCCAGTCCCCGATGGGGGACAGTTTGGCTTTCGTGTCCGCGCTTGGTCTACTGGGACGCATACGAGCGGAGCTGCTCAAGCGTGAAGAGCGCCTGGAATGGAATCCCAGCATCGCGGAACCGCTCTGCCGCGCCCTGTTGCCGGTCCACCACGCACAGCACCATAAGGACCTGCGCCCCTTCGCGGTGCAGCACCTGGAGCGCCTCCAGCGCCTGTCCGCCGGTGGTCACAACATCTTCGAGCAACACCACCCGCCGTCCGGCAATCTCCGCTCCCTCGGTCTGGCGCTGGGTTCCGTACGCCTTGGAAACCTTCCGTACAAACGCGCAGGGCAATCCCGTTGCGAAGCCAACGGCAACGGCAAGCGGTACACCGCCCAGCTCCACTCCGGCGAGCACCTCCGTCTCCGGCGGCAGGAGCGATGCCAGCGCTTCCCCAATTGCCCGCAGCAGCCGCGGATGTGCCTCGAACTGGTACTTGTCCACGTACTCCGTGCTGAGCTCACCCGAGCGGAGCCGAAATTGCCCTCTCCGGTATGCATACCGCGCCAGTTCGCGCGCCAGCTCCTCCCGCTCCATCACGCTCGCCTGCCCACCGTTGCGACATAGCACCAAGCAATGCCACCGGAGAGCGGTATTGCCCGCACCGCCTCCACCGCCCCACTGCGGCGCATCAGCTCCACGAATGCCTCCCCACACGGGAAGCTCCACGCGCTGGCGTGCAGATACTCGTACGCCTGCCCATTGCCAGCGAACAATCGCCCGAAGAGCGGAATCCAGTACCGGCTGTAGAGCCAATACAGCGGACGCAGCAGCGGCAGAACGGGTCGCCCCAATTCCAGTACCACAATCCGCCCACCGGGACGGGTCACCCGCGCCATCTCTCGTACACATGCCACGGGGTCAGCAACATTGCGGATTCCGAAGGCGATTGCGGCAATATCGAATGTGCCCTCCGCAAAGGGAAGCTGGAGCACGTCCGCCCACACCCACTCCGCCGGAATGCCCATCCGCTGCGCCTTCGTCCGGGCGCGCTCCAGCATTGGCTTGCAGAAATCCACCCCGACGAGCCGTCCCGTCGGTCGAATCCGCCGCCAAAATGCAAAGGCGAAGTCCCCGGTGCCCGTTGCGCAGTCCAGCACCGCCATCCCCGATGCAGCTCCAGCATAGCGCACGGCTTGCCAACGCCACCACCGGTGCAGCCCGAACGAAAGCAGCGTGTTCGAGCGGTCGTACACCGGCACCAGCTCGGCGAACATCCGCTCAATGAGCGCCGGCACCGGCGGAGTCCTCCGCTGCCAACCCCAACCGCCGAGCGAGCTCATCAGGCACCTCCAACTCCAACAGCAGCATTGCCGAGGCAATGGTCTTGCCCTGGGAATCGAGCTTGAGCGAGATCGTCCCGCCTCCCCCGAGCGTGTTGTGCAACACGAAGTTGAGCGCCCACAGATTCGGGAGCTCGTAGCGTTCGACCTCCCCCAAGCAGATGCCCGCAAAGTGCTCCTTGACGCGCTCCGCCGTCAGGTAATCGCGCAACAGCGGATACCACTCCTGCCGGTAGGCGATAACACCGCAGTTGACGGCATCGCCCTTATCACCACTGCGGGCATGCGCAATGCGCCACAACGGGACCTTCATGCTTACGGGCATGCAGGTGGAACATGCCACAGCTCGATGCGCCGAATCTGTTCAACCCAGCGCTCCGGGCGCCGATCCGTGCCCACCACCAGCGCCGGAAGCTTCAATCCTCTCGGGCGCTCCATGCGCGTCAGCATCCGGTACCGCCGGACCACTGCCGGCTGCAGCGCTGCATCCACTTGCTCCAATGGCAGTTGCTCTGCCCTCCCCACTCGCAGCCGGACAGTATCGCCCAACCGTCCACGCGGTCGCTCCAGCAGCAACAGCGGCGGGATCGCCGCCGCGCGGAGCTCCCCACCGCTCAGCAGCACCGTCCGCCCGTCAGCGGCTTGGAGCCGCAGCACTCCACTGCTCTCCCCTTCAGGCGAGGTGGCAAGCAACTCCCGCAGTTCGAGCGCCCGGAATCGCCCAAGGTTGCGCCCATCCGCGCTCCACAGCTCCACCGTCTGCACTGCCGGTGAGGCAGCAAGCGCCTTGAGCGCGGACTCATCCCATGCCGCCACCAGTTGCGCCCAGCTTTCCCCGCTCAGGAGCACTCCCAGGAGGAGCACACTCCACCACATCGGCTGCACCCATCGCATGGGCTGCAAATGTAGAGAGTTCGCTGCAGAGCCCATGCTGCAGCCCATCAGCTCTGTGGAGGCGCCCCGTCCACGGCGCCGCTGCACCGTCAGCGCCGCAGCTCGAAGCCCACTTGCAGGCTCCGCGGAACCCCAGGGATGATCCCACGCGTGCGGTCCACGATGTAGACGCGGTTGAAGAGATTCTTCGCCGTAAGCACGACCGCTGCCGAAAAGGGCAACTGCAGTTCGAGCGTGCCATCCACGACCGTGTAGGCGGGAATCCGCCCCTGACGCCCATTCGGGGTTGGCTCGAGTGTGTTCAAATCATCGGCAAACTGCGCCCCGACGTGCCAGAGCACCCCCTGCAGGAGTAACGCCGGAAGCGGCTTCCACTGAAGTCTCAGCGCGAGCAGGTGCTCCGGCGCATAGGGCAGACGATTCCCCGTTATCCGCACCTGCGGACGCACGACGCTGTAGCGCTCCCCTTCGTAGCGGGCAACCGGTACGAAGGTGTAGACTCCCGAGAGCCGCACCCCAGCAAGCCAGGTGAGGAGCTGCTCCGGCTCCACCTCCCATGCCAGCTCGATGCCCTGATGGCGAGTCCGCCCCGCATTGGTTGCTGTGCTGGTGACCCCACCGGAGAGCGTTGCCGGAATAACCTGGTTGCGGAAATCCAGCAGGAACGCCACCGCCGATAGCTTGATGCCCGAGATGGGCTGTGCCCGAAGCCCCAGCTCCCAGTTCCAGCTCCGTTCGGCATCCAGCTCGGTCGTCGCCCCTGTTGGGGTGATAGCATCCTCGACCCTGGGTGGGGCAAAGCCGGCATGGAGTCCGAAGAAGAGCGTATACTCCGCCGTCGGCGTATAGCTTACCCCCAGCGCGGGGATGAGCACCGCCAGCGTTGTGCGCCCACCGGCTCCCAAGCCGCCATTCCCCAGGGCATTCCAGCGGCGATAGCCGATCCACTCTGTGCGGAGCCCCAGCGTTGCGCTCCACTGGCGCCACCGAAGCCGGTCCTGGAGAAACGCTGCCACCGCCGTTGCCCAGCGCCAGTCATCCTCCACGATGGTCCCCGTGCGCGCCAGCGCTGCAGGCGCCCGGAGCTGGTAGCGGTGCTGCTGTTCACCATGGAGCCGCACGCCCAATTCCAGCAACTGCTCAATCGTGCCCGTGCGGAGCTGCCAGGTCGCCCGCCCCTCAAGCCCGGCAAAGCGGTACTGCCGCAGCCGTCCATCGGCTCGGTCCGGACTGGGGATTGCCCGCACGCCGGGGTAGTTACCTGGGTCAGCGCTGTTGTCTGCAGAGACCAGTGTATCACGCCCATCCGGAGTCTGCTGCCGCACAAGGCTTCCCTGGCGCCACCAATCCCGCTGCAGGTGCGCTGCATACGCTCCCAGCGAGAGCATTCCCGACGGCAGCTCCCACTGCCACTGGAGCTGCGCCCCGTACCGCTGCACCTCAAAGGTGTCGTGCCGGAAGGGGTTCTGGTACGGGTTCTCCTCAAACTGCGCCTGCGTGAGCCCAGCGTAGGTCGTCTGCGATTGCTCATCGTAGACGCTCAGCTTTGCCAATACCCACTGCCGCGCCGCCAACGGTACCACCCCTTTGACCCCCACATCCACCACACGGCTTGCGGTGTTCTCCCGATTCAACTGCCCACGCTTCCATAGCCCGTACAGCAGCATGCGACTCTCCCCCCACGCCGTGCCGTAGCGGATGCCAAGCCGACCGTACGCACGGGTCCCGACCGTGCCCACAACGTCGAGCTCATTCGGGCGCTGCGGCAACGGCGTGATGTAGTTGACCACCCCACCGATGGTCTGCGGACCGTACAGGAGCTGCCCTCCGCCGGTGACCAGCTCCACTTCGGTAAAGCGCTCCAGCGGCGGATGGTAGTACAACTCCGGATACCCGTAGGGCGCCGGAGCAACGGGGACGCCGTCCTCCAGCACGAGCACCTTCTGGCTCCGATTCGGCGGCAGCCCCCGCACGCCGAGGTTGATCCGAAGCCCCAGTGCATCCTCCGGGCGCACGTACGCCCCCGGCAGCAACCGCAACACCTCCTCCAGCGTTACGGCATGCAGCTCCTCGAAGCGCACGGCATCCACGCGGTAGAATGCCCCGGGCAACTGCTCCGCCGGACGCAGCCGCTCCTCAACCACCCGCACGCCGGGCAGCACGTACACGCGCTGCTCCACCGTATCCCGCTGCAGCTCCCTGCCGCTTCCCAGAGCAACTGCAATGCATCCGAGCGCACACACCAGCGAACGCAGCCACATGGTTGACCTCAGCTTGTTTAGACTCAGTCCAAATTTGCTCTGCGAAATTACCGAATCCCCACCGGAGGACGATGGTCCAAACCGGCGGGGCAATTCCCCATGGTTGCCCCGTCGGCAGCGCCCGCGTGGGGCATTTGTGGATGGGCGGACACAGGGGTCTGCCCCTACCGGTGATGGTTCACGGCAAATCGTAGGGGCAACCCCCCGTGGTTGCCCCGTTGGCGGTGCCCGCGTGAATGGCGTTCGTAGATGGGCAGACACAGGGGTCTGCCCCTACCGGTGATGGTTCACGGCAAACCGTAGGGGCAACCCCCCGTGGTTGCCCCGTCGGCGGGCACCGATTTGACCCCACAAAAAAATCGGGGCGACCCAGTGGGTCGCCCCGACAACAGAGGGGCGCCACAGGCGCCCCTCTGCCGCACCATCTCCGGTGCCCTCCAAACGCCCTGTGCGCTTACCGCATTAGGGTCATCTGCTTGACCGCCACCACGCGCCCATCCAGCACGAGCGCGTACTCATACGTCCCCGAGCCCAGCAGCCCCATCTCCAAGACCACCTGCCCGTGCGCCCCACGCTCGGCAAGCTCCAGCCGCTTGAGCTCCCGTCCACCAACATCGCGCACCACCAGCTCCGCCCGGCTCACGCCCGCAGGAACGTAGTACGGTATCGTTGTCGTCCCCGCAAACGGGTTCGGGATGTTCTGCCCCAGCCACGCATCCTGGATCGTGCTGGGCTGGCTGCCCGTTCCGCGCTCGCCGTTCTGCCGCAGCAGTTGCTCCACCAGCGAGCGCAGCTCGGCGATTTCGCGCTGCTGCTGCTTGAGCGCCTCCACCAGGAGTGCCGTCAGCCGGCTGTAGTCCATGCCCGCAACCTGCCCATCGGGCTCGTAGGAGACCACCTCCGGCACCACGCGGGCAACCTCCTCTGCCAGGAAGCCGATATCCTCCGTGCCGCCGTACTCGGGCTTCCAGCGGAAGTGGTAGCCCCGCAACTGCATCACCCGCTCCAGTGCGTTCTCAATCGGGCGAATCTCCTCCTTCCAGCGCATGGAGGAGTAGGTCAACCAGGCGTTCGCCCGACCGCGCCCAGCGGGATTTGCCTGATTCGGCAGCTCCAGTCGGTACGTCGGGCTCGTAACCCCAATCCCCACATACCCGTTGTTGGTAGAGTTGGTGATGCGCATCCGCTCAACACCGTTGGTCTTGATGATGACAGGCTGGTCGTCGGTTGTGCCCAGGAAGTTGAACGCCGGGTTCGTGCCACCATTGCCGGTCAAGCCCCATGCACCGGCGACCGTGACCGGGTTTGGCTCCCACTGGTTCGTTACCCCGTTCCACACCAGGATATCCCCATTGTTCGGGGCAGCACCGCTGACGCCGTTGCCCTGGATCTGCCCCGCGTTCCAGATCGGCAGCACGTTGTTGGCAGCAATCTCGATCTGCCCGCCGCCGATGCTCACCGTCGTGGTCGTGCCATCGCCCACGATGTCCCACCACTCCGGCTGCATGCCGGCACCCAGCGAGACCAGCACCTGCCCAGCACTCCCTGCACCGTTGCCCGCCTGCAGCTCGCCGCCGAGCACCAGGTTCCCGCCAACGTTCACATCCCCACCGGCGGTGATATTCCCGCCAGCAGTGATGTCTCCGCCAGCAGTAATGTCATTGACGACGCTCAAGTTCGTGCAGCCGCTGCAGCGGTCCTGCAGCACCCATGTGCCCCCGTCCCACATCCACACCTGGTCGTGGGCAGTGCCATTGGCAAACCGAATGGGATTGCCTACACTGCCATCCCCTACGATCGGGTACTGCGTCACCACCGAGATGAGCGAGGACAGCGGAGCTGCCGTCCACCAGTTGTTCGTCCCATCCCACGTCAGCACATCCCCATTGTTGGGCGAAAGGCCGGGGTTAATTTCCGTGCTCTGCAACTGGTCCGCATTCCAAATCGGGTTGGTGTTCTGTGCCGCAATCGTGAGCCCGGTGATCGTGATGCCCGTTCCGGCGCTCAAGGACTTCGGCTGCCACTCGTTCGCCACCCCATCCCACGCCAGCACCTGGTCTGCCATCGGCATCGTGCTGCTGACGTTATTCCCCTGGAGCCGGTCGGCGTTCCAGATGGCGTTGTTGTTCAGCGCTCCAATGGTAATCTGCCCGCCGCCAGAGGTCACCACAATGGTTCCGGAGCCGTCATCGGTGATGTCCCACCACTGGGGTGCTGTACCGGCGCCCTGCGAGACCAGCACCTGCCCCGTGCTCCCTGCTGCACCCGCCGGCATGAGGGCACCGGTGAACTGCACGTTCCCGACCACATGCAGCCTCTGCGCCGGCGCGCTTGTACCGATACCCACGTTGCCCGCCGTCGTGATGCGCACCTTCTCCGTCCCTGCCGTGATGATGGGCAGGTCGTGGCTGCTCAGCGTCCCCAGCCTCTGCACGCTCGTGAGCGTGTTCCCGCCCAGCAACCAGGCGTAGGTGCCCACCAATCCACTGGCAGCGCGGTACTGCACGTTGCCCGTCCCCGTCCGCACCAGCACATCCGTTGCCGTCGAGCCGCCAGGGATGCCCGCCAGCGTTACCGTGCTGCCGCTGACGCTCAGACTCCCCGTAATGCTCCCATTCCCGCCGACGCTTAGATTCCCTCCCAGCCAAGCGCTCCCCCACTGCAGCGTGCTCGAGCCCAGGTTGTAGGTGTTGTTCGCTGCCGGTAGGAGGTGCCCTGCGCTGCTGACAATCACGCGTGCCGTGTTGTTCGTGACCAGATTGACATCGGTGGCGTTCGTTGTCCCGACCGTCATCGGACCAGGTCCGGTGATGGTCGTCTGCGCCCACAGGAGCGCGCCCCCTGCTGCACCCATTGCCACCGCAGCGAGTGTGTGCAGCAGTCTTCGTCCGTGCTTCCACATCGCATCAGCCGTTGGTCTGTGAGACATCCGCCACACAACAGAGGGGGCGGGACGGCATCGAGCGCGCCCCGCCCCACTGATATCCTTACCGCACCAGGGTCATCTGCTTGACCGCCACCACGCGCCCATCCAGCACGAGCGCGTACTCATACGTCCCCGAGCCCAGCAGCCCCATCTCCAAGACCACCTGCCCGTGCGCCCCACGCTCGGCAAGCTCCAGCCGCTTGAGCTCTCGTCCACCAACATCGCGCACCACCAGCTCCGCCCGGCTCACGCCCGCGGGAATGTAGTACGGTATCGTTGTCGTCCCCGCAAACGGGTTCGGGATGTTCTGCCCCAGCCAGGCATCCTGGATCGTGCTGGGCTGGCTGCCCGTCCCGCGCTCGCCGTTCTGCCGCAGCAGTTGCTCCACCAGCGAGCGCAGCTCGGCAACCTCGGCGCGGAGTGCTTCGTTGCGGCGGTGCTCCTCCTTGAGTGCTTCGACCAGCAGCGCCGTCAGCCGGGCGTAGTCCATGCCCACAACCTGCCCGTCGGGCTCGTAGGCGACCACCTCCGGCACCACGCGGGCAACCTCCTCTGCCAGGAAGCCGATATCCTCCGTGCCGCCGTACTCGGGCTTCCAGCGGAAGTTCACCCCACGCAGCGCCAGTGCCTTCTCCAGGGCGTTCGGGATCGGGCGGATATCCTCCTTCCAGCGCATGGAGGAGCCGGACAACCAAGCGTTCGCCAGAGCGCGCCCACCGTTATTTGCTGTAGTCGGCAGCTGCAGTCGGTACGTCGGGCTCGTAACCCCAATCCCCACATACCCGTTGTTGGTGGAGTTGGTGATGCGCATCCGCTCAACACCGTTGGTCTTGATGATGACGGGCTCGTCGTTGGTTGTGCCCAGGAAGTCCCCCGAGGCCACACTATTGCCGCTCAAGCTCCATCCACCGGCGGCCGCGACCGACTGCGCCGTCCACTGGCTCCCATTCCACGTCAGCACCTTCCCCGCATCGCTCAACCCAAGCGCGCCAATTACCGTGCAGTTGAGCGGTTTCCCGCACAGCCCATCCACCGTCGGGTTCGGGTAGGTCCCGTCCAAATCACCTCCGGCAGATCCCGTCGGAGGCAGCCCACTAATAGTCACACTCATCACCGACGTAATCCGCCCCTTAGCATCCACCGTAATCTGCGGCACCTGCGTTGCCGACCCATACGTGCCCGGCGTCAAACCCGGAATATTCGCCAATCCAACCGTCAGTGCTGTTGCCGACGAGGTAATGGTGATCTCCCCGGCAGCGCCGCTCAGGCTCTTCCACGTCGGCGCGACGCCCGAGCCCTGCGAGACCAGCAACTGGTCCGTGCTCCCTGCTACACCCGCCGGCATGAGGGCACCGGTGAACTGCACGTTCCCATCCACATGCAGCTTCTGCGCCGGCGCGTTTGTGCCGATACCAACATTGCCAGTCTCCGTAATGCGCATCCGCTCGGTGTTGTTGGTCCAAAACTGGATCGGCTGCGGTGACGCCGTATTCGTCGTCGCAATCACCAGCGGCTGCGCGTTCGTCGTCCCAAGGAAGTTCCCACTCGAACCGTTCCATGCCGAGGTGATGCTGTTGCCCGTCAGCGCCCATGCAAAGTCGCTGATGAGCCCCGACGCCGCACGCCGCTCCACATCCCCCGCGTTCCACACCAGCACCTCCGTTGCCGTCGAACCACCGGGAATGTTGGGCAACGCCACCGTCGTCCCCCTCACCGTCACATCCCCTTCGCGGTCTACCAGAAACACCGGATTCGCAAGACTCCCATTAGCAACCACAATTCGTGGTTCATCCACCGTCCCCGTCGTCGCCCAACTCAGCAAGACCCCATTCTGTGCTCCCAAGTCCCCTACACCCATCCTCCACTCTGTGCCTACCTTACCCATCCCCGCTCGCAATTGCCCAAAGGGAGCAATAGGCTCGTACACCGCCACTCCCCATCCGGACGGGTCTGGTCCTATACCTATCAACGGCACCCCCGACGGGTTCGCTACTGCAAAGAAAGCCTGCCTTGCTGGTGGATCATAGACCAGCACAACACTCCCATCGGGCCGAATAGACCCAAGCGGGTCTCCGCCATTGTTTCGCCACTGCAGCAGGTCTACTCCCGACTGGTTCGCTCCCGCCTGAATCACCACCCGCGTCGCCCCTGCTCCACCATTGCCCCCCAGCACCCGCAGCACCGTCGTCGTCGGTGTCCCAAGCGGGTCCTGGTTCTGCACCACTACATCCCCCGTCGCCGTAATGCGCATCCGCTCGGTGTTGTCCGTGCGAATGACCAGCGGCTGTGCGTTCGTTGTCCCCAGGAACTCCGTCCCCGTGATGCTGTTGCCCGTCAGCGCCCATGCACCCCCCGAAACTAATGCGGAGGGTGTCAGCCACGACAGGTTCCCACTGGCGTCCGTCTGCAAAATCCCTGCCGCCACCGTGCTCGTCGGCGTCAGGCTCGCCGGCAGCGTGTAGGTGATGTCACTTGCCTGCGCCTGTGCCCGAAATGCCGTATAGTTCGTCCCCGACCCCGACGGCTCATACAGCCGCAGCTCCCGCGCCGTGCCGTCCGTGTTCGTGATCGCTATGTTCCCATCGCTCACCTGCAACCGCTCCGTCGGATTCGCCGTCCCAATGCCCACATTCCCCGCCGCCGTAATGCGCATCCGCTCGGTGTTGTCCGTGCGAATGACCAGCGGCTGTGCGTTCGTTGTCCCCAGGAACTCCGTCCCCGTGATGCTGTTGCCCGTCAGCAGCCATGCAAACCCGCTGATGAGCCCCGACGCCGAGCGCCGCTGCACATTCCCCGTGTTCCACACCAGCACCTCCGTTGCCGTCGAACCACTGGGAATGTTGGGCAACGATACCGTCCCTGCATTCACCGTCACCACGTTCCCTGCCGCATCCCCCAACGTCGTGTTCCCCGCCACCGTCAAGTTCCCCGTCACGCTCCCGTTACCCCCAACGCTCAGGTTCCCCCCAACACTGGTGTTCCCGCTCACCTGCGCCGTCCCCACAACATCAAGCGTCGCCGTCGGCGAGCTCGTCCCAATGCCCACGTTGCCCGTCGCCGTAATGCGCACCCGCTCGACGTTGTTGGTGATGATGGGCAGGTCATGGTTGCTCTGCGTCCCCAGATTCTGCACGCTCGTGAGCGTGTTCCCACCCAGCAGCCATGCCGTCGTGCCTATGGTGCTCGAAAGCAATATCGTCCCGCTGGCATTCGGCAGCGTCCAGGTTAGGTTCCCGCTCAGCGGTGCCGGCTCGAGTGTGCCGGTATTTGAGCCGTCTCAGAACCTGAGGTAGAGGTCGGGCGGCGTTCCTGTTGCTTTTATCTCCAACCCATCGTTCACGATCGCTCCTTGCGACCACGCATGCTGCGGCAGCAGCAGTGCGCCCGCCAGAAGCACTCCGAGCACTGCGAGCCACCTCTTCATGGCTCCTCCGTTTGGATTGTGGAACATACTGGAACTACGTGTGCGTGCCATCGCTGCTCCTCCGTACAGATTGTGGAACATACTCTCCGGCGTCCGCCGTGCGCACCACCTGTGCACCACTGTACGGGCGCCCTTCGAGGGCTTCCTTGGAGAGCTCTTCCAATTGCAGCAGCCCAACCTCCCCCCGGCTCTCTGTGCATGCGAGCCGGTGCAAAAATACGGTGCAGCGTGCATTTGTGCAACCTCATTTCAGCAGCAGCATCTGCCGGCTTGCCACCGTGCGCCCGTCCAGCACGAGCGCGTACTCGTAGGCGCCGGTGGCGTAATCGCGCATGCGCAGGACCAACTCCCCACGTGCGCCGCGTTCGCGCAAGGGGATGACCGCAATCGTGCGTCCATCGGCGCTGCGGATGTGCAGCTCCGCCTGGCTCACCCCTGCGGGCACGGCGTAGGGGATGCGCGTGGTCTCATCGAAGGGGTTCGGGATGTTCTGCCCCAGGAAGGCTTCCTGCAGCTCCACGCCGGTGCGGCTGACCTCTTCGCCCTTCGGTGGGACTTGGCGCACCTGGGCTTTGAGCGCCTCCAGTTCGGCACGCAGTTCGGCAAGCTCGCGCCGCAGCGCCTCCACCTCCTCGGTGCGGGCGCGCAACTGCTCCTGCTGCTCCTGGATAGCGCGCACGAGCACGGGCACGAGCTTGGTGTAGTCCACCTGCCAGAAGTTGAACTCCGGCGCAAGCGGACGGCGTGCCGCCTCCGGAATCACCTCCTTGACCTCCTCCCCGAGCAGTCCGATGCTCGAGGTGCCGTTCGTGCCCAGGCGCAGCGTGCCGTCGGGCTCCCACCAGGCGGGGTACTCCACAAACGCACGCGGGCGCAGCTGCAGAATCTCGCGCAATCCGTACGGCAGGGGGCGCAGCTCGCGCCGGGTTCGGCTATCGGCTGCTTGCCAATCCCCCGTGCCGGCGGGCTCCATGCCGGCAATCCGCGGCTTGGCAGGCTGCCCCTGCTGCGCCGCAAGCGGCAGCGCGAGCAGCCCCAGGAGTGCTATCACGATCCGCTTCATCGCTCTCTCCACACTGCTGTGGGACATCTTCACATCAGTCAACAAAGCTCATCAGTCGCCAGGCGCCACCGATGTACATCAGGATGGCGTGGAACTGCGCGCTGGCAGTCTGGTTCCCTCCACCCGGCAACACCCCCACGAGCGTCAGGTTCTGCGTACCGCTGTAGCGGATGAAGAGCAACTGCCCCTGCGTCCCCGACGTCGGTGGGTTGACGTTGATGTTTGCAGCAGTCCACCGTGCCAAGCAATCCACGATCTCCACCACCGCCACGTTGCTGGGGAGCGTCAGGGCGCTTCCAGTATTGGTCAGCGTTGCCGTTGCCGAGAAGGCGACGGTGCCGTTCACATCCAGCGTCTGCACCGGTGTCGTCGTCCCAATCCCTACAAGCCCATCGGCATCAATGACTCCCAGGATATTCCCCGAATTATCCTGCCACTCCAGCAGGTTCACCTCTGACTGGTTCGCCCCTGCCTGAATGATGACCCGCGTCGCCCCAGGCGGCAACGTCCTCTCATCGTACACATGCAGCGTCGCCAACGGATTGACCGTCCCAACACCAACCCCGCCCTCCACAAACACCGCCGACACCGACCCATTGCCCTCCACGTGCAGCTTCTGCACCGGTGTCGCCGTCCCAATCCCCACAAGCCCATCGGCATCAATGACTCCCAGGATATTCCCCGAATTATCCTGCCACTCCAGCAGGTTCACCCCACTCTGCCCCGCTCCCGCCTGCAACACCACCTGCGTCGCCCCTGCTCCATTGTTGCCCCCCAGCACCCGCAGCACCGTCGTCGTCGGTGTCCCAAGCGGGTCCTGGTTCTGCACCACTACATCCCCACTGCCTTCCACGCGCAGCCGCTCGACCCCATTTGTGCTCACCCGCAACGCCTGCGCCCCCGCAACACTGATGCGCCCATCCCCTCCCGTGTACTCCAACGCATTCGTCGCCGCCACCAAGCTCACGCTCGCCCCTACCTTCACCTGCGTCCCAAAGTATCCACTCCGCCACCGCAGCGGCGTCGCGTCCTCGCCCAAATCATACGTGTTGTCCGTCGACGGCACCACGTCCGACTGCACCCGCGCGTTGAACGTCACAAGGTCCACCGCCGCATTGTTCCCTAACGTCGTGTTCCCATCCACCGTCAAGTTCCCCGTCACGCTCCCGTTGCCCCCAACGCTCAGGTCCCCCCCAACACTGGTGTTCCCACTCACCTGTGCCGTCCCCACAACGTGGAGCGTCGCCGCCGGTGTGTTCGTCCCAATCCCCAACCGATTGTTGGCATCATCCCAGAAGAAGTTCGCATTGTCCTGGCTCAACGCCCCGCCCGTGCCCGCAAAGATCACCGACCCCGGCGTCAACCCGCTCACCGTCACCGTGCTGAAGTCCCCATTGACCCCGTACACGTTCGCCCACCGCAGGCTGCTCGACCCAAGGTCATACGCGTTGTTCGTCTTCGGCAGCACATCCGTCACCACCCGCCCCACAAACTGCACCTCGTCCGTCGCCGCTCCTCCGATCACCGTATTCCCCTGCAGCACCGACCCACCACCCACGTTGAGGGTGCCAGCCACGGTCAAACTCCCACTCAGCGACCCGTTGACGCCATAGATGTTCGCCCACTGCTGCGTCGCCGACCCAAGGTTGTACGTGTTGTCCGCCCCCGGCAGCACATGCCCACTGCCATCCACAATCAGCCGCTCCACCCCATTTGTGCTCACCCGCAGCGCAGACGCCCCCGCAACACTGATGCGCCCATCCCCTCCCGTGTACTCCAACGCATTCGTCGCCGCCACCAAGCTCACGCTCGCCCCTACCTTCACCTGCGTCCCAAAGTACCCACTGCGCCACCGCAGCGGTGTTGTGTTTTCGCCCAAATCATACGTGTTGTCCGCCGACGGCACCACGTCCGACCCCACCCGCGCGTTGAACACCACCACGTCCCCTGCCGCATCCCCCAACGTCGTGTTCCCCGCCACCGTCAAGCTCCCCGTCACGCTCCCGTTGCCCCCAACGCTCAGGTCCCCCCCAACACTGGTGTTCCCACTCACCTGTGCCGTCCCCACAACGTGGAGCGTCGCCGCCGGTGTGTTCGTCCCAATCCCCAACCGATTGTTGGCATCGTCCCAGAAGAAGTTCGCATTGTCCTGGCTCAACGCCCCACCCGTGCCCGCAAAGATCACCGACCCCGGCGTCAACCCGCTCACCGTCACCGTGCTGAAGTCCCCATTGACCCCGTACACGTTCGCCCACCGCAGGCTGCTCGACCCAAGGTCATACGCGTTGTTCGTCTTCGGCAGCACATCCGTCACCACCCGCCCCACAAACTGCACC
>Ga0079997_118396_pt1 | contig 15553 bp, 16 predicted proteins | sample PerSpoCPS_CMetaG_FD_69200 | JGI IMG/M metagenome (GOLD analysis project Ga0079997, IMG submission 69200) | Archaeal communities from Yellowstone National Park, Wyoming, USA - Perpetual Spouter C (PS_C) MetaG (SPADES assembly) (version 2) | ecosystem: Environmental > Aquatic > Thermal springs >... | reverse complement strand
TCCAGAGGATCTCATCGATCATGTCTCCCAGAGGCTCGACGATCTCGTCTAGAGCTCTTCTAGCGAACTTGCTAGCATAGCATTCTAGAACATCGGTAATCTTGTAACAGCTTGGCATGAGCTTATCTGCCCTACCTGTGCCACATAGGCCTCAGTCATGTCTAATGCTGCAGAACTCTCGTTTGCTAATCATGATATGATCTCATAGATTTAAGTTTAATAATTCAAAGCCTTCGATATTGAGCATTCATAGATACATATAGATTATTTAAAACTTATCCTCAGATACGCTACATGTTTTCTTCTGATCTATATAGACGTTTGATCATGAGGTCTTGAGCCTGGAGAAATCACGAACCTCTAGCTAAAGTTAGGGGTAAAATTGAAAAAGAAGAGAACCTGCTTAGGGGGAGGCAATCTATTCAAATAAAAAACCTATATTTTCTTATACCATACCACGGTGTCTGCACCAACATCTACTAGAGCAACTCTCTCCCACGTCGGCTTCCCATCCTTTGTGATGACAGCCCACACATCGTAGTCTCCACTAGCTCTATCTCCATTCTCGTCTAGGATCGTCCAGCCGGATACCCCGAAATATGTTTTTGCAACTGATAGCATTGCATTCCTAATCGCCTCCCCATCGTATTTCCCAGCCTGGATTATTGCTAACCCCAGCAGCCACACACAGTCATATGCTGTGGCCGGGTATGTCCCCGGATGCTCGCCTGTCTTGCTCTTAAATCTATTTACGAAGTCCATGAACTTGGGGCTCTGTGTAGGGGCGAATATAGTCGCTAAATGCTTGACCTTAGCTAGTTGTGATCCAGCGACCTCCAGGATCTTTGAGTTCATTGCGGTCCCATCGCTCCCAAACCAGGTTACGCTCATAAGCTCCCTGTATCCCGATGCCTGGGCCGTTATCACGCCCCCCTCTTCAAAGCTTATTAGAAGCACAGCCACTTTAGATGCTCCGTACTTGCTTATAGCATCTCCAACTGTTGCGGCCGCAGCCCTAAGCTCGGCTGAGAAGTCGCTCTTCTTAGGATCATAGCCGGCATTTGCAAGTACTGTGCCCCCTATCTCTTTAAACCTTGCTGCCGTGGAGTCAGCAAGTCCTTTGCCCCATGCATCGTTTCTATAGAGTATATATACATACTGTATACCGTAGTCATACATGAGCCTTGCTATGGCCCTCCCCTGATACCTATCATTGGGGACGTTTCTAAATATATAGTCAGGCACAGCTAAGTCGGGGGCTGTTGATGAATGGCTACAAACCATTATCTTATTCCCATCAGCATAGCTCTTCAAATTCCTTACCTCGGCACTTGTCATGGGGCCGACAACAGCTCTCACACCTCTAGCATATAAAGCCTGCAGCTTGTTCAGCGCTGTCGTGGGATCTGTAGCACTATCCTCAACTAGGAGCCTAAATGTTATTGGAAGGCCTAGAGCTTTCACATAGCTATTTAGATCCTCGATTGCCATCTCAACTGCGACCTTGTTCAGAGGCCCCTCGCTAGCAAGATCGCCACTGAGAGGTAGCAGAGCCCCTATAAGGATCTCACCTCTGAGGCCCATAGCAGCTGGAGTAATAGTTACTGTAGCTATCTCCCTAGCCGTAATAGTTACTACACCACCTGGCTGTGTTACTGTAAGGGTTTTAGTTGCTGGAGCAGCCATCGAGCCTCCGATAGCATAGCCAGCAGCGATCCCAACCACTAGTAGGACAACATATATTACTGCCTGGGTAGCCGATAACCCCTTAACACTTTTCACACCCATCTAATCACCTTCTTTTATTATATATCTTATTAGAGGTTTATAAGCATACAGAATAATATATAGACTAGGCATAATTATGCCTGCGCTTGGAGACGCTGTGTCCTGCATTGCGGGGATTGCTAATATATCGCTACAACAGATCATAGGGTATCTCTTCTACATGGGGATCCTGAGCCTCATGGGGCTCGGCTTAACCCTTATGTACCAAACTACCAAGGTTCCTAACTTCGCATACGGCTTCTACGTAAGTCTAGGCATGTATGTCGCCTTTCTTGGTCACCAAAAGATTCTAGGGATCATGCCTCCCTATCCCCTAGCCCCCCTCGCATTTCTACTAGGTGGTATCGCTTCGCTAGCTACATATCTCTTTGTTATAAAGCCTCTAGTCTCTAGGGGTGCTTCACTAGTCCAGCTCATGATAGCTACAATAGCTGTGGATCTATTCGGATCCACTATAATATATATTATATCGGACTATTATTACTATGTAGGCAAAATATACACAGCTAAGGGTTTCCTCTTTAGATCCGAGGATATAGTATTGATCCAGAGCCTCCAGATAACAGCTGCACCAGTAATAGTTATAGCTTTGCTAGTGTTACTTCTAATAATGCTATATGTATTTATTAACAAGACCAAGCTAGGCATAGCTATGAGGGCGTCCATAGAGAATCCGGGTCTTGCAGAGATACTGGGGATACCAACAAATAGAATATATATCCTATCATGGTTCCTGGCAGGGGCTCTCGGAGGGCTTGCAGGGCTTTTCTACCCTATGTGGCTCTATGTAGATCCTAGTGTACCAGCCAGAATATTGATCACCATATTTGCTGTTAGCATTGCTGGTGGACTTTCAAGCATATATGGCCCCTTCCTCGGAGCTTTACTTGTTGCTTATGCGGAGTCGATCCTGCCATCACAGATCTATGGATGCTTATACTCGGTGGGCTATCAAGGTGCTGGAGAGATCTTAAAGTACGGCTTCGTATTCCCCATGATCTTGATAGTGATCTTCATAGCATTCGCACCAACAGGTCTAGCACCCATGGTTTCGAGAGCTATTGAGAAGATATCCTCAAAGGCTAGGAGGTGAATCTAGGTGGTAGACATACTTAGCCTCGTGATAGACACAATACCATTCATAGCGATTTTCTCCGTAATCTCAATATCCCTCAACCTTGAGTACGGATATGCAGGATTACCTAATTTTGGAAAGGTCCTACCGATTCTCGGGGGAGCTGTTGTAGCAGGCTCTCTTGTACCAAGAATGATCCAGGTTATCTTTGCTGACTCACCAAAAACAGACTATATATTCAATAATGGACCTGCCTCAGTAGAGCTCCAAGCCTATATGAATGCCCATCCAGCTAGTTCCTTACTAGTAATGCTCCTAGGTATCGTGATAGCCATATTTGTTGGAGCCTCTCTAGGCTATATAGCAGTGCTCCCAGCTTTCAGACTCAGAGAGGACTATCTAGCCATAACTCTGATAGCTATAGCAGAGATCTTCAGGGCTGTTAACAGAAACTACGACCCGATACTAAATGGAACTAGGGGGGTGTCAGTTCCGGATCCCCTCGGCTGGCTGGGATCCAAATCAATAGTATATCTCTATGTTTCATCCGCATTGCTAATAGCATCCCTAATATTCACAAGCTATATGCTCAGAACACCTTTTGGAAGAGCTTTGAGGGCTATGAGGGAGAACGAGCTTGCAGCAGAGAGCCTGGGAATCAACACAAAGTCTCTGAGGATAAGGGCGATGGTGGTGGGCTCGGCCATTGCTGCGGCTGCGGGCTATATAGATACAATGTATTCAGGAGGATTAACAGTTGATAAATACGATAGATACCTATACACATTCATACCATGGCTCATGGTTCTCATGGGAGGTGCTGGAAATAATTTGGGTGTTATAATAGGCGTCTCAATATACTGGGCATCGTCAAGAGCCATTAATTTCTATAAGGATCAGATATTATCGGGCATAGCATGGATCCTCAACATAGGCGGGGGCTCAATAGATATAAGCTGGCTCGATGTAACTAGGATCGAGAGACTAGTTTTCGCAATAGTAATAATACTGATCCTATATCTAAGACCGCAGGGAATACTCCCAGAAAAGCCCATAGAGACACCTGGCTACAAATATATCGCTTCTACTATGAAGAAGATGGCCGAGAGAAATGATGATAAACACAGCTAGGAAACTCCGTTATTCAGAGCGGGAGAGCCATTATTATTCTCTTATTCCCTAAAGAATACCGCATTCACTATATGTTATATACAATATATATCATGAAAAATATAAATCACTATTTATATCGTGTTTAAGCTGTTTCTCAGAAGATCTATTCTAGCCGATCCCCTCAGTATTCTCATCAAACTTTTTTAGGAAATTGATATTCTCCTTTTCAGAAGGATCTATTTCAACTGTAGAGATCCACGCTTCTAGTATCTCCTTAGCGACCTCCTCAGAAACTAGTCTACCACTGAGGGCAAGCACATTGGCATCGTTCCAGAGCCTAGCACCCCTAGCCGTCTGAGCATCGTTACAGAGAGCTGCTCTTACACCCCTAACCTTATTAGCCGCAATAGAGACACCTGTTCCTGTGTAACAAACAACTACGCCCCAATTAACCATCCCCTTAGCAACCATTTGCCCAACTTCTAGGCCTACATGTGGCCAGGGCTCCGGCTTATTCGATTTAAGCGAACCCACTGGTACCACTTCAAAGCCCTTTTTCTTTAGATACTCATACACAAACTTCGCAACAGGATATAGATCATCAGAGCCCACAGCAACCTTGGTACCAATGATCATCAGCTATACCCCATCTTATTTATCCTAGTAACTTTATAACTTTGATTTTGATATTAAAGCCTAGCAAACCTCGCCTTTCAAGGCAGGATAGGGCTTTGGATCGTTATGCTTTTAAACTTCTAACCGTAGTGTATTGTGTGGTGTTAGGATGTCCTCCATGGGCGAACATGCTGAAAGGATGACCCAAGGGAGAACGATTCCCCGATCCTTACTCACGGATAGGCGCCCCGACCCCTCCAAGCCCTAAAAGAGGAGATCAAGAAGAGGCTTGGCGAAAACTGGAGAACTGTTAGGCTGAGACTACTGCTTACAGAGAGTGAGCATGAGAGCCTAACGGGTATTGGTCTGACATGTGCTAGGCTATTCAACGAGCTTAATTATGAGGAGGGCGGGCGTTCTTCAAGGGTGAGCTTACAAAAAAGAAGAACTATGAGATTAACAGCAAGTACTACTACAAGTATAATGAGGTTTTAGGTGTTTATGCTCAGGCTGTTATACAGAAGAATGATGGGGCTTAGAGCACGTTCTACAAGCAACTGGATCTGAAGAAACAGGGTAGACTACCGCCGCATATCAGGAAGGTCTCTTCACCAGACTATTGGAAGTACAGGCTCACAGGTAAGAAGGAGATACATGTACTCATTAGAAACGACAGATACTATCTGAAGCCTATTGATGAGAACGGGAGCTACCTAGTGCACGTGGACTTCGGTCTAAGGATAAGGTATGCTGGTAGGATTAGGTGGGAGGGTAGGCTTGAGATAAAACATGTTAATGGCAGGTGGTTCACCTATCTGCCAATAGAGGTTGGTGTTGAGCCTCCTAAGTCTAACAAGAGGAGTTATGTAAAGCCTAACTACAGGGATAAAAAGGGTGGGATCGTTAATCCTAGATCTGTCAAGCAGAGAGATCCTATTAGCGATAAAGAGGCTTTCGTAGACATGGGTCTCAACAACCTATTCGCCGTAGTAATCACAGATGGATCAGCTTTGCTTGTCAAAGGAGGATCTATCAAGATCTGAGTATTACTGGTGAAAGAGGGATCTCGACATACTAGGCCATTAGAGATCTGCTGAGAAATGCTTTGTTTTCAACATAGGTTGAATACTATGAGAGGTGCCTTGAAGCGATGCATACTAGGGATGAGAGGCTCAGGCATCTATACAGAACATCCATTAAATTCCTAGCTGATGAGCTCTATAGAAGAGGCGTTAGGAAACTATACATAGGATACCCAATAATGCTATCACAGAACAATGGCAATTGGTATAGCACAAACATGTGGTGGTTTAGGAAGATAGTACTGTGGATGGTAGACGTGTTCAGAGAGTACGGCATAGATGTTGAGCTTCTGCCAGAGGATTACATTAGCAAGGAATGCTCAATATGCGGAATCAGACATAAAAACAGAAGGATATATAGAGGGCTGTATATATGTAGAAAGACTAAGAAGAAGATAAACGCAGATATTAATGCAGCCTGAACATAGCGGGAAGGCTAGGACACAGGAAAGGAATACTGAGGAAGATTGAGAGCTACTTGGTAACATATAACGGTGTAAAGCCATTAATCCCTCGCCAGAGGGCTAATACCCTAGACCCCAGCATAGAAAAGACGATCTATTATTGAATTTAAGGAGTTGAAAGAGAAAGCTCCCCCCTTTAAATAGAGAAGAAGCTGAAACAGGATAGAGAATATATTTCAGTATTAAATGATGATACATCTTCTGTATCTATTTGCTAAAGTTATAAGTTATACTTCTAATAAGTTTGATTGTACATATATTTATGTCAGAAGGATATATCTGATATGGTGGATTCTTGCCGCCTGCATTTGGTATACACAGGATCTCTCACGTAGGTCTTAGGGTAAGCGATCTTGAGAAAGCTAGATGGTTCTATGTAGATCTCTTGGGCTTCGTAGAGGTTGAGAAATCCGGCGATGAGATCTATTTAAAGGGTGTTGAAGAGCAGCAACACCATAGCCTAGTACTTAGGAGAGGCTCTATACCTGGTCTATCCTATATAGGGTTCAGGGTGTCAAGGCCTGAAGATCTTGATAGGGCTAGGGAATACTATAGATCTATTGGTATGCCTACATCTAGGTTCAAGGAGAAAGGGGTTGAGGATGCGATAGCTGTTGAGGATCCGTATGGTTTTCCCCTAGTGTTTTATCATGATATGGAACAAACAGGGGATCTGGGGCTAAAATATAGCCTTTACAGGGGGGCCCCTCCGGTTAGGTTATCACATGTTAATATCTCTCTCCCTGTTAGGGATCTTGATCAGGCGCTTAAGTACTATCTAGAGGATCTAGGATTTATATTGACAGAATATTTCATAGGCGAGGATGGAAGCAAGCAAGCGGCATGGGTTACGTCTTACTATAAGCATGATTCCCATGATCTAGCCCTTGGAAAGACCCTCGGACCTAGCCCGGGCCCGGGATTCCATCATGTAGCCTATGTAGTCTATGAATTCCGAGATATGGTTAGAATAGCCGATATATTAGCTAGCTCAGGGCTATGGGATTCCATCGAGAGAGGTCCCGGGAGACATGGGGCTACTAGGGCTTTCTACTTCTATTTAAGGGATCTTGATGGAATCAGGATTGAACTTTTTACGGGGGACTATGTGATACTAGATCCTGATAAGTGGAAGCCTATAGTCTGGAGATTCGACCAGGCTAGGTATAGGTCTGACTTCTGGGGAAGATCGATCCCTGATAGATGGAAGGAGGTGAAACCCGTAGAGTCGATTGTGATGGGCGGTATGAAGCCTCTTGAGGGATACTCAAGTATGATGCCTACTATAAGGTGGTAGCTATGATAAGAAGGGGAGAGGATTACATAAGGTCTCTGAGAGAGGGCAATCACCCGATAGTATACTACGATGGTAAGGTGGTTGATGATATAGTTGATCACCCAGCTTTTAGGATCCCTGTGAGGACTACAGCTGGCTACTATGATCTTTACTGGGATCCTGTGAAGAGGGAAAAACTGAGGCACTATAGCCCAGAGCTTGGCGAGGAGATAAGCATCTCCTTCATGATACCGAGGTCAAAGACAGATCTTAAAAGGATGGCTGAGGGACTAGTAACAATATACGACAGCTATAGAGGGTTCTTCGGCAGGAGTCCTGACTATCTCAACATGTGGAGCGCCGTATTCGCCGCCCACCACGAGTACTTCTCAAAGCACTTCGGCCCTAGATATGGAGAAAATGCTATTGAGATCTATAAGAGGCATGCTAAGAACGATCTCTTCTTCACCCACGCAATAGTGGCTCCTATGTATGATAGATCTAAACCCCCATCACAGTGGCCAGATCCATATATATGGGCTGGGGTTGTGAAGGAAACCTCCGAGGGAGTCATTGTAAGAGGGGCAGCCATGATCTCTACATCAGCAGCATACGCCGAGTGGCTATGGTATCTCCCCAATATCAGAAGAGACACAGATCCCAGATACGCGATCTTCTTTGCTATACCAACTAATACAAAAGGCGTCAAGATCCTTGCTAGAAGATCTTTCGCCCCCAGAGATGGCTATTCAGAATTCGAGTACCCAATATCCTCGAGATATGAGGAAAGCGATGGTCTCCTGATCTTCGACGATGTCCTGGTCCCATGGGAGAATATAATATTTTATAAGAAGCCTGAGGAGATAGAGAATTTCATGTGGCATGAGGTAAGGCTGAGGGCTTGGTTCAACTGGCACTTCGTGATCCAGCACTATTCCAGGCTGAAGTTCCTAGCTGGATTAGCAATAGCTATTGCACAGGCTTCCGGGATAGATGCTTTCATAAATGTTCAGGAGAAGATCGGTGAGATACTAATCTATCTAGCCCTTAATGAAGCAGCACTCTACGGATCCATAGAGCTTGCAGAAGAGCTACCGAATATCGTTAGACCGAATGCCCAGATAGCTATATCAGCCAGCCACTTCAATATGAAGGCTCTTCCAAGAGCTAATGAGATCCTTAGGCTCATATCTGCCGGAGCATCTATACCGATACCGTCATCCATAAAGGATTTTGAGAACCCTGAGGAGAGGGCTTATATAGAGAAGTATCTAGCGATGAAAGGCATAGACGCGGTTGAAAGGGTTAAGCTCTTCAACCTATTATGGGACGTCATAGGTTCCGAAGTCGGTATGAGGTACGAGCAGTACGATAGATTTAGCAGAGGAGACCCAACTATTAGATGGGCACAGACATATACAGAAGTCTATAGATCTAAGCATGAGGAGCTTAAAAAGATAGTAAGGGATATTCTTGATCAGATGCCTAACCCGAGGCAATAGATCTTTAGTACATATGGATTAAATATATTAGCCATTTAAGCCTTGATAGAATGGGTGCACCAGAAAGAACATGAAAAGCTCCCTAGAAAGTATATGCGGAGGACTTCCCCCAGAGATATGTAGACAATTAGTAACAGAGCAGCAGCTTGTTAAGATACGCCTAGAAAAAAGGAAGTTCGGAAAGGAGGTAACAATTATAGAGGGGCTAGACAAGACACAAGATCTTAGAAAAATAGCTTCAATGCTAAAATCAAAGCTAGCTACCGGAGGTACAGCAAAGAACGGTAGAATAGAGCTCCAAGGAGATCATAGATATAAAGTTAGAAACATATTAATTAAAGAACTTGGGATACCAGAGGATAACATAATCATGATAGAGGAAGGCGAGGAAGAAGTATAGATATATATAAAAATACTCTGCTTTTTAAACATTAGATCTACAATCCCTACCTAATACCGATAAAGCTAGCTACTTATTAAAAAGATCTCAGATAAGAAACAGCATAGCAGTATAGATAGAGTATAAATTGTTGTTAAAGCCCTACTCTACAAAAGCTTATAAGTCTCTGTGAAAGGGTATCTAGTGGGGCCTGTGGGCGCTGCGGATAGCCCGTGACCCGGGTTCAAATCCCGGCCGCGGCGCCATCACAAGAATTGCCTTGTTTCTCAGCTTTCCTGGTTTTGATTGCTAAGAGCTCTACCGTCTCTCATTTTCCATTTCACCAAATATCTTATAAAAATCCGAGGATCTACATACTCCTTCCGCTAGAGTGTGTCTCATAATCAAGGGCCTAGCTCTCCTAAGACTTAGTAGAAGAGAGCCGATGACCTTGGCCTTTGATCCCATAAACTATGTTCCGAAGCGTGTGAAAATGCTGGATCTATTTGAACCACCTTATTGGCTAATTAATTATTTGCTAAATTAATAATTATAATTTATAAGCTATGCAAGCCCCCTCTCTAAAGCAGCCCTGAAACTGCTTTGGGTTCATATTGATTTATTCTAATCATATATCCACGCCCTATAACCCTGTGGATACTCTTTTAACCCCGGTTCATATTGATTTATTCTAATCTCTCTAATGGAACTATAGAAGCCAATGCTCTATATGTGTAGTGAGGCTCGTTGAAGGCTCTCAAGCTTGTGAGGGCATATAGCGTGCCTATTGGTTATAGAGGGTCTCGAAGCTTGTAACATGGTATGTTAAGGTCTCCAGAGGGCTATAGATCTGATCTAATAATATTGAGTGGGATACCGCTTCCCAGAGCTCGTTAAAAGGGGTAGAAAGCTGGTCGTGATCAGAGGTTTGAAGGTGAGGATCCCAATAATACCGAAGGATAGGGCTTTTAAGAAACGCCTTAGGGATTAGCTTATGAAGGATAATCCCTACGCTGCGCACTGGGTAGATGCTGTTATTAGGAAAGCTTACTCGATTATGAAGAGCTGGAGGAAGAGGTATTTGAGGGGGGAAGGCTAGGAAGGTTAGGCCGAGGGTTAGGAGGAGGTTCGCTAGGTGCAAGACCACACTTATGAAGGTAATCTATGAGGGTAGGACAATAAGGATAATCCTGAGGCAAGGAGAATACCTCTATATATCCCGGAGATCAGCATGGTCGAGAAAAGGGTCGGGGGTGGGTGTTGGTGAGGTTATAATCAGGGATGACATGGTAATAATACCGTTTAAGAGCTCTGAGAAGATCGAGGTTAGAGGATTATTGGTTGGGATAGTAATGAGCTTTCATTGGATGGCTACAAGCCGTCTATAGGATTTATCCACGCTGATCTAAGGCCTCTCCAGAGCATAAAAATTGTTTATGAGCGTAGGAAGGCCATAGCACAGAGTAAGAATAAGAAAGAGATATATGAGAAGTATGTGGCCAGGGAGAGGAATAGGGAAAAAGGACTTCGCGAACAAGCTGGTAGCTGGCTTGAGGAGACTATTCCAGAATACTGTCCACGTTTTCGAGGATCTAGATAAGGAGGATCTCGTGTCTAGGAGAAGGGCTGAGAAGGTTAGGAGAAAGAGTAATGCTAAAACACCATGGAGAGACATACACGGAAGAATGTCAGAGACGGCATTAACGGCTTATGTGGATCTGAGGAACACATCTAGAGAATGCCTCAGATGCGGATATGTTGTGAAGACCCAGGAGAGGCATGTCTTCGAATGCCCAAGATGTGGATTAAAAATGAGTAGGCATAAGGTGGCATCAATAAACATTAGGAGGAGGTATCTAGAGGGTGGTAGGAGAAAGAAGAGGGGAGCCAGGAGGCTGGGTTTCCCCACAGCAATGAGCCGGAGGAAACTATGATGGAGGAGCTGTGGGTTGGGTCGCCTTGAGCGGGTGGATCCCATTGATATGGATCCCGATGAAAAGGGATCCTGAGGCTTTGAAGCCAAGGGAAGGGGCCTGATCTAGGATATCAAGCCCGATGAAATCCAAACCCCCTTCAGCTTATAATCTCTCCCCTCTATGAATAGTAAGACTTCTAGTCACAGGATCTAGGATATCAACCTCGATCCTCTTGTAAAGATGGATCAATCAGTTAGAATAAGCCTATAAGGATTGTAACCATAAGAGGCTTGGATTAACATGCCCAGAAAGAAGGTCGTTGGGATAGCTGGTAGATTTGGAGCTAGATATGGATCTAGCCTTAGAAAGAGATGGAAAGAAATAATGGAGAAAAGATACCAGGAATACGAGTGCCCAAAATGTAAGAAGAAAGCGATCTTAGAAAGGATCGCAGTAGGTATATGGAAATGCCCAAAATGCGGATACACATGGGCAGGAGGAGCCTACACACCATTCACAGAAGTTGGGAAAACACAGGTCTCGCCAGAGGCTAAGAAGTAAAAACCTAATAGTTAATGACATTAGATAGAGAACAAGCCTCCTCCTTCAGGGCTGGGCACGTTTTTATAAGATCTATGAGTAAAAATACGTTGGTAGGATTAGGTGGGGAGTAGGCAGGGTAGGCTTGAAATGGTATATGAGGCTGGTAGGTGGCAGGCATACATACCAATAGAGGTTGGTGTTGAGCCTGCTAGATCGAATCCAAGGGGCTATGTAAAGTCCATATATGATGATGAGGAGAGGAAAAAGAAGAAGCAGAGGGATCATAAATCCTAGGAGTATTAGGCAGAGGGATCCCATAGGGGATAAGGAGGCATTCATTGATATGGGGCTTAACAACCTATTCGCTGCGGTAATCTCGGATGGTTCTGCTTTGCTAGTTAAGAGCGGATCTATCAGGTCTGAGTATTATTGGTGGAAGAGGGAGATAGCTACATATCAATCTGTAAGAGACATGCTGAGGAGGCTTGGCATATCAACATGGATCTGCTATCACGAGAAATACCTAGATTCCATATATAAGAGGGATAAGAGGCTCAGGCATCTATACATAACAGCTATTAGATTCCTAGCTGATGAGCTCTATGATAGAATTGTTAGGCATCTATACATAGGATATCCATACATGCTCTCACAAAACAATGGAAATGAGTATAACACTAAAACATATGGAGGTTCAGGAAGATAATTCTCTGGATCGTTGATACATTCATGGAATAGGTATAGAGGTTGAGACAGCCCTAGAGGACTATACTAGTCAGAGGTGCTCAATATGTGGAGCAAAACACAAGAAGGGAAGGGTATACAGGGGACTGCACATGTGTAAAAAGACTGGGAAGAAGATAAACGCAGATATAAATGCTGCGCTGAACATAGCGAGAAGACTGGGACACAGGATAAGGATAGCTAGGAAAATAGAGAGCTACCATGTAACACATAATGGAATAAGACGATTAATCCCTCTCCAGAGGGCTAATACCTGAGACCCCAGAATAGAAACCCCGTCCTTCATGGCGTAGAGGGTGTCATGTAGATAATAACTTTAGAGGGAGTATTGCTAGTGAATTAGAAGTGCTAAGAAGATCAGGGTTTGTGGTGGAGGTGAGGGTTTTAGATTCTAGTGAGAGCCTTTCGCCAAGGACAAATCGAGGAGATAGATAGGATCTACAAGATGTGTCCACATTTGAGGGACAACGAATTCGTAGATATATAAATATATAGATGGAGAGTAAATGAATAAGCCATGAAACTCTTAGAGAGCTTAATATAGAGGATATCAGAAAAATGCTTGGTGAACAATATATTGACTGAATATGTTTTGGGGATGGATTCTGGGGCCAGCAAGATAGAGATAGCTATAGTGTCTATTAACGGAGAATTATCTAAAATTCTAGTCATCAACAGATCTGGAAACCCAGCCTCAATAGGTATAGAGAAATATTGCGAGAACCTCTTATATTCGCTGGAAAAAGTATTGGAAGAGATCGAAGAGAGAAAGATAGGAGGAATAGGGATCGGTCTTGCAGGTTATTTAGATGGTCTATGGAATAAAGATATAGTCAGCTGTATAGTTAGAAAGATTCCTCTTAGAAGCAGTGAGATATCAATATTCGAGGACATCATATCTGCCCATGTATCTATACACATGTTAGGAGACGGGGTCATAGGCATACTAGGTACTGGAAGCAATTTCTACGGCATATGCGGTAAGAAGAGCTGGAGGGTGGGTGGCTGGGGTCACCTGATAGATGATCGTGGAAGTGCTTACTCTGTTGGAACAAGGGCTCTATCCTATGTAGTAAAGGCTCTTGATGGCAGGATCGATATGACGAGGCTTGTTAGCTATGCTTTTAAACACTTTAACGTATCATCGGTGCACAAGCTAGTCTCAAAGATATATTCCAGCAATGATCCCAAAAGGCTTATAGCATCGTTTGCCCCCTATGTGTTTAGAGCGGCCAGAGAGGAAGATCCATGGGCTCTTAAAGTTCTTGGCGAGGAGATAGACGAAATAGTCCTAGCAATAGAGACTATATATAGGAAGCTCGGGTGCGCGAATATCCCACTAGGCTTAACAGGGTCTGTATATAAGGAGAATAAAGATTTCTTAAAAGATAAGATAGAGGGAGATCTCGAAAAGATATTTATGAGGAAACTCGAAATACAGGGTCCAAGAATAAAACAGTCATGCGCCTCAGCCCTTATACATATGAAGAGTAGCAATCTCTATACCAACTCCATATTAAAGAATCTATTGAATACATGTAGAGACGAAGAAACTAGAGAAATCTAAAAAACATAGCCGACCATAGTTAGCTATGAGCAGAGGATATAGATATGCTGAGAGAGTGTAGCTGACCTCCTCCCTGCCCTGAAGGCGAGGGTTCCCTGCTTCCTAGGGCTGGGAGGTTTGGGCTACATCCCCTCTGAGGAAGCTAGCAAAAAGCAAAGCCCAGAGCTAACTACTAAAAAATAGGCCCCTAGAAAGGCTTGGAAAGCCGCACATATATTAATCTTCCTAGTGCCATAATTTTTCCTAAAAATGTTTGCTTTATATCTTTGGTTAATGCTGGTTTCCGCAGCTGTGGGTGAGATAGCTATGGGGGCTTCGGGTTTCATCGGGCTTAATATCCTTGATCAAGCCCTCTTTCCTTGGTTTCATTGCATCAGGCAGGGCTTTCCTTTTCACAGTGATTCTGAAGAGAGACAAAAAACGATTCTCATACCAGACAATATGGACATAGGATCCAAAAATATAATATTATTAGGAGATAAATCCTCAAAGCTCCACGTAAAATGAGGAAACTGTCTCTAGGTCTTCTACTGTTATGCTGTAAAACTATAAAAATATGGCCATCTCTCCAATCTTGATGGCGGAGTTCGTTAGATCTACTATGTCATGAAACTATACTCTAGCCACCTATAATCTTCTTACCACAGCTGTAAAAGGCGAGCTCATGGGATAAGCATGGCGGAACTTAGATCCATTGGTTATAACTGAAAGTCTCCCCTTTTAGGGCAGGGATGGAGATTTATAAGCTCTGTATCAACTAGTATTCTTGATGATGATCGTGATGCATGTGAGCCTCGGGGGCCAATCTCTAGCTAACCTATGTCTCCGAGGCTATGATAAAATCCATATCCCTGAGTTCCCGAAAGGGGATAGGGGTAACAGGCTGGAGATCCCATCAAAGAGATCTTCTATAGAATTGAAAGATAGAATTGAAAGTAAACTTTTTAATTGCTATATTTATAGATCTGACCTCCTCCCCGTTCTTTAGGGGAGAGTTTCCTTCGCCTCATTGTTAGCGGTTCATCGACACCCCATCTCTTCGGGTTTACAGCCGAAAGTCTCGCCCTTTAGAGTAGTGAGGAGGTCAGAGCCTGTTAGAAGCTGTATATAGCCTTCTATGGCTCCTAATAGATGAGGGGTAATTAGATGGAGGATCATGTTAAGAGTAATTTTTATGTGGGGGTGGTCACTAGCTTTCTTATATTCTTTCTTATATTTTTGTCTATATGGCTCTAGGTGTTTCTACGCTATGCATATATTCTATATATCTCTCTATTTTTGTATAACTATAGATCCCGATCTGATAGCCTAAAAAGTTAGGTGGTTTCTGTTTGGAGCTATATTCTAGATCACCATGGTGGGTGTCTGGATGCCTGGAAGAATATATGGCATGATCTTGTTTGCAGTGCTGGTTATATCGATCGTGATAGGAGCTATAGTAGCCAGGGGATTTTCTGGAGCACCCATAGACCAGGGATACCAGCTCCCA
>Ga0079997_122499_pt1 | contig 15598 bp, 17 predicted proteins | sample PerSpoCPS_CMetaG_FD_69200 | JGI IMG/M metagenome (GOLD analysis project Ga0079997, IMG submission 69200) | Archaeal communities from Yellowstone National Park, Wyoming, USA - Perpetual Spouter C (PS_C) MetaG (SPADES assembly) (version 2) | ecosystem: Environmental > Aquatic > Thermal springs >... | reverse complement strand
AGGCCCTCGAGGCCCCCGGGGGCCACCACCCGCAGGAGGGCGGCGAAGGCGGCCGCCTTCACCCCCGTGGCCATGAAGAGGACCACCGGGGTGGGGCTTCCCGCGTAGACGTCCGGGGTCCAGAAGTGGAAGGGGGCCAGGGCCACCTTGAAGCCCAGGCCCACCAGGAGGAGGCCCAGGGCCAGGGCGTAGAGGGGGCCCTCTCCGGGGGTGCCCGCCACCAGGCTCCCCGTGGCCCCGTAGTGGAGGGCGGTGCCGTAGAGGAAGAAGGCGGCGGCCAAGGCCCCCAGGAGGAAGTACTTGAGGGCGGCCTCCAGCCCCTCGCCCCTCCGCCAGGTGGCCAGGGCGTAGAGGGGGAGGGAGAGGGCCTCGAGGGCCACCAGCATCAGGATGAGGTTCTTGGTGGAGGCGAGAAGGTGCATGCCGAAGGCGGCGTAAAGCACCAGAAGGTAAAACTCAAACCGCCCCGTGCGCACCAGGCCCACCGTCCACAAGGCCCCGATCAGGGCCAAGAGGGTGAAGACCCGGGAAACCCCGTCCACCTCGTAGGGCCCGAAGGCAAAGGGCTTCCCCCAGGTGAAAAGGAGGGAGAGGAGGACCAAGGAGAGGCCCAGGATCACCAGCCGCTTGAAGACGGGCACGGGGACGAAGAAGCCAAGAAGGGTGAGGGCCACGGAGAAGAGGGCGAAAAGGGCCAGGGTCATGCGCCACCTCCCAGGATCCGCGCGAAGGCCTCCGCCAGGGGCTTCAGGCCCCTGAGGAAGAAGCCGGGGAAGACGCCCATGAGGACCAAGGTGAGAACGCTAAGGGCGGCGAAGCCCCACTCCGTCCCCTTCAGGTCCTCCACGCTCCGGTTTTCCTCCTCCCAGAAGGTCTTCTGGAAGGCGGTGAGGGCGTAGGCCGCGGAGGCGATGACGGAGAGGAAGGCCAGGGCGGCCAGCCAGGGACTCGCCTTGTAGGCCCCGAGGAGGGTCAGAAACTCCCCGGGGAAGCCGGAAAGCCCGGGCAGGCCCACCATGGCCAGGAAGAGGAAGAGGGCCAAAGCGGCCATCCCGGGAGCGCTTTGCGCCAGGCCCCGGTAGCGGCCGATCTCCAGGGTGTGGGTCCTCTCGTAAAGCCGCCCGAAGAGGAGGAAGAGCCCCCCGGTGTAGACCCCGCTCGCCGCCAGGAGGTAAAGCCCACCCAAGGCCCCCTCCTCCGTGCCGGAGAAGACCCCTAAGGCGGCCACCCCCATGTGGGCCAGGCCGGCGTAGGCCAGGAGGGTCTTGAAGTCCCTAGCGGCGAAGGCCAGCCAGGCCCCGTAGAGGGCGGAGATGGCGGCAAGGAAGAGGAGAAGCCCCTGCACCTCGGCGAAGCCCTCCGGGGCCAGGGGGATGGCGAAGCGGAAGAAGGCGAAGACCCCCACCTTGTAGAGGGTCCCCAGGGCGTCGGCCAGGCCCGAGGGGTGGTTCTCCTGGTGGAAGAGGGGAAGCCAGGCGTGGAGGGGAAAGAGGGGGGTCTTGATGGCGAAGGCCAGGGCGAAGCCCAAAAAGACCCAGAAGGCCGCCTGGCCCCTCACCGGGTGGGCCAGGAGGTCCTGAAGGAGGAAGGTGGGGCTACCCCCCAGGGCCTTCACCGCCAGGATGGCCGCCAGCATGGGCAAAGAGCCCGCCAGGGTGAAGAGGAGGAAGGTGTAAAGGGCCTTTACGCGCCCCTCGCCCCCGTAGAAGAGGAGCATGAGGAGGGCGGGGATCAGGGCCGCCTCAAAGAAGAGGTAGAAGACCACCAGGTCCCGGGCGGCGAAGAGGGCGAGGAGGAGCCCCTCCATGAGGAGGGCGAGGCCCAGAAAGCGCCCCTCCACCCGGGCCACCAGAGCCCCCAGGAAGACGGTGAGGCCGATGGTGAGGAAGAAGAGGGCGGAAAGCCCGTCCAGGCCGAAGGCCCAGTAGACCCCCGCCTGGGGCAGAAGGGGGGCCTCCACGCCGTAGGCCACGCCACCGGGATGGTTCAGGAAGAGGAAGAGGTTGAGGAAAAAGGCGAGGCCCGCCCCCAGGACCCCCAGGGTTCGGGGAAGCCCCAGGAGGAGAAGCCCGCCGAAGAGGATGGGTAGGAGAATGGCCAGGATTACCACCGCATCACCCCCAAGAGGATAAGCGCCCCCAGGACGAAGAGGAGGGCGTAGACCCTGAGGTAGCCCACCTGGGCCCGGGCCACCGCGCCGGCCCCCGCCCGCACCAGGCTCCCCAGTCCCAAGTAGCCGCCGAGAAGGCTCCGGTCCCCGTAGAAGAGGGCCTCCGCCAGGGCCTTCAAGGGGTTGACGATGAGGGCGTTGTAGACCTGGTCCACGTAGAAGGCCTCCCGGCTCCAGGCCTCAAAGGTCTGGTACCAGGCGGGAAGGGCCTTCCGTTGGAAGAAGGTGTAGCCCAGCCAGAGCCCCAAAAGGGCCACCAAGGCGGAGAGGGCGATCAGGCCCCACTCCGCTAAAAGCGAGAGGTGGTGGGCCTCCACCTCCGCCAAAGCGGGCTTCAGGAAGGGCTCCAGGACGTTGGGAAGGGGGTGGGGCAGGGCCAGGTAGCCCGCCAGGACCGAACCCAGGGCCAGCAGGTGGTTGGGCCAGAGCATGACGGGCGGGGCCTCGTGGGGGTGGTGGTGGTGGCCCCTCGCCTCGCCGAGGAAGACCAGGACGAACCAGCGCATGGCGTACATGGCGGTCAGGACCGCCACCAAAAGGGCCCCCAGGTAGAAGCCAAAGCCCCCGAAGGGGTAGGTGAGGGTGGCGGTGAGGATGGCGTCCTTGGACCAAAAGCCGGAGAGGAGGGGAAGCCCACCCAGGGCCAGGGCCCCGATCAGGCCGTGCCAGCGGGTCAGGGGCAGGTGCGGCCAGAGGCCGCCCATCTTGCGCACGTCCTGCTCCCCGCCCAGGGCGTGGATCACGCTCCCCGAGGCCAGGAAGAGGAGGGCCTTGAAGAAGGCGTGGGTGAAGACGTGGAAGAGGGCCACCCAGTAGGCCCCCACCCCCGCTGCCAGGAACATGTAGCCCAGCTGGCTGATGGTGGAATAGGCCACGATCTTCTTGATGTCCGTCTGGCCGAAGGCGGAAAGGGCCCCGTAGAAGGCGGTGAGGAGGCCGATGACGGCGATGGTGTAGGAGACGTCGGGCAAAGCGGCGTAGAGGAAGGAGCTCCGGGCGATGAGGTAGACCCCCGCCGTCACCATGGTGGCCGCGTGGATGAGGGCGGAGACAGGGGTGGGGCCGGCCATGGCGTCGGGAAGCCAGACCATGAGGGGCACCTGGGCGCTTTTGCCGATGGCCCCCACGAAGAGGAGAAAGCCCGCCAGCGCAAGAAGGCTCGGGTTCTTCAGGGGGCCTTCCAGGGCCTCCCTTAGCTCGCTGATGGAGAGGGTGCCGTAGAGCGCAAAGAGGATGGCCATGCCCAGCATGAAGCCCAGGTCGCCGATGCGGTTCACGATGAAGGCCTTGCGGGCGCTGTCGGCGTACTGGGCGTTTTTGTACCAGAAGCCGATGAGGAGGAAGCTGGCCAGGCCCACCCCTTCCCAGCCGATGAACATCACCGGGTAGCTGTCGGCCAGGACCAGGGTCAGCATCATGGCGATGAAGAGGTTGAAGTAGGCGAAGAAGCGGCTATACCCGGGGTCGCCCGCCATGTACCCGATGGCGTAGACGTGGATGAGAAAGCCCACGCCCGCCACGATGATGAGCATGAAGCCGGAGAGGTTGTCCAGAAGGAGGCTGAAGGGGATGCCGGGAAGCCACTCCGCCTGGAAGCGGGCCCCGCCCCCTAGGAGGAGGCCCACCCCCAGGAGGAAGGAGAGGAGGACGAGCCCCGAGGCCAAAACCCCGGGCCAGGGCTCTTGCATCCTCTTGCCGAAGAGGCCCAGGAGGGCAAACCCCAGGAGGGGAAGGAGAATCACGAATAGAAGCGTCATACTACCCCCTAAGCTCGGAAAGGTCGTCAAGGGCCGTGCTCTCCCGGTGGCGGAAGATGGCCACGATGAGGCCCAGGCCCACGGCCACCTCGGCGGCGGCGATGGCGATCACCATCAGGGCGGCCACCTGGCCCTCGAGGCCATAGGCCCGGGCGAAGCCCACCAGGGAGAGGTTGGCGGCGTTCAGCATGAGCTCAATGGAGAGGAAGACCAGGATGGCGGTCCTGCGGGTCAGAACCCCGTAGACCCCCAGGGCGAAGAGGAGGGCGGAAGCGTAGAGGAAGCTCACCGCGCCACCTCCTTTTCTTCCTCGGGCTTGAGGGCATCCAGGGGCCTGGCGGGCTGGACCAGGGCCACGGCCACCACCGTGGCCGCCATGAGGAGAAAGCCCACCGCCAACAGGACGAAGAGCCAGTCCCCGTAGAGGAGGGGGCCCAGGGCCTGGGGCAGGCCTCCCTGGAGGTCCTTGCCCGGGGTCAGCTTCAGGCCCCAAAGGCCCGAGAGGAGGAGGGCGGCCACGCCCAGGGCCAGGAGGGCGGCCAGGGGCCTGGCCCGCACCAGGGGGTCAAAGCCGATCTCCCCCTGGGCGGCGAAGAGGAGCATGATGACGAAGAGGAAGAGGACCACGATGGCCCCGGCGTAGACGATGATCTGAATGAACCCCAGAAAACGGGCATCCAGGGCCACGTAGACCCCGGCCAACACCAAAAAGTTCAGGATGAGGGCCAGCGCGGCGTGGATGGCGTTCCTGAGGGTGACCACCAGAACCCCGCTCAGGAGGAGGAGAAGAACGGCGAGGCCTTCCCAAGGGCTCATGGCTTCCTCCTCTCCGTGGGGGCCTGGAAGCCCTCCAGCTCGGGGCGGACGTAGGGCACCACGTAGCCGGGCTTCACCGCCTTGCCGGTGATCCTGGCCTCGCGGCGCTGGGGCTTGGTGCCCACCACGTCCACCAGCATGTCCTCCTTGCCGTAGACGAGGTCCGAGTACTGGTAGTCCGCCATCTCAAAGTCGTAGCCCAGGACGATGGCCCCCGTGGGGCAGGCCTCCTCGCACAGGCCGCAGAAGATGCACCGGAGCATGTTGATCTCGTAGACCTTGGCGTACCGCTCCCCCGCCGAGACCGGGTTCTCCGGGTCGTTCTCCGCCGGCTCCACGTAGATGGCGTAGGCGGGGCAGGCGGCGGCGCACAGAGAACAGCCGATGCACTTCTCCAGGCCGTTGGGGTGCCTCGTGAGGACGTGCCGCCCGTGGAAGCGGGGCTTCAGGGCCACGGGGGCGTCGGGGTAGGGGACGGTCACCGGTTTGGAAAAGAGGTACTTGAGGGTGATCCCCAGGCTTTGGGCCAGGGCCTTTAGGGTCATGCGCCACCTCCTTTTCTGGCGGGCTTGGGGCTATAGAAGAGGCCCCCCAGGAGGACCAGGAAGCTCAAGGCGGAGAGGTAGAGGAGATAGGTCTTGGGGAGGCCCAGGGCCACCACCAAGGCGGTGACCAGGAACCAGACCAGGGCCACGGGGAAGAGGAAGCCCCAGCCGAAGCGGAGGAGCTGGTCGTAGCGGAGCCGGAACCAGGTGGCCCGGATCCAGATGAAGAGGAAGAGGAAGAAGGCGATCTTCACGAACATCCAGAGGTAGGGCACCTCCAGGAAGGGCATGGTCCAGCCCCCCAGGAAGAGGGTGGGGATGAGGGCGCTGGCGGTGATGAAGTGGATGTACTCCGCCATCTGGAAGAGGGCCCACTTGATGGAGCTGTACTCGGTGTGGTACCCCCCCACCAGCTCCTGCTCGGCCTCGGGCAGGTCAAAGGGGGTGCGGGCGGCCTCGGCCAAAGCGGCGGTGGCGTAGACCAAAAAGGCGGGGAAGGCGTAGAGGAAGAGCCAGCCGTTTTCCTTCTGCCAGTTGACGATGTCGTTCAGGTTAAGGCTCCCCACCAGGAGGACGGGGGAGAGAAGGGCGATCCCCAGGCCCAGCTCGTAGGAGATGAGGCTGGCCGAGGAGCGCAAGGAGCCCAGGAGGCTGTACTTGCTGCCCGAGGCCCAGCCCGCCAGGAAGATGCCGTAGATGGCCATTTCGCTCACGGCGAAGAGGTAGAGGAGGCCCAGGTCCAGGTTCAGCACCCAGGGCTGGTAGCCGAAGAAGCTCCCCGGGGGGCCGAAGGGGATGGCCCCGAAGGCCAGGAGGGCGAAGACCACGCCGATCAGGGGGGCCAGGACAAAGAGGACCTTGTCGGCCCGCTCCACCACGATGTCCTCCTTGAAGATGCTCTTGATGGCGTCGGCGACGGGCTGGAAGAGGCCCCCTGGCCCCACCCGGTTTGGGCCCAGGCGGATCTGGAAGCGGGCGAGAAGCCGCCTTTCAATGAGGGTCATGAAGGCGAAGGCGGTGAGGAGGCCCACCACCACCAAAAAGGCCTTCAGGGCCACCATCCAGTAAGGGTCCACGGGGTAGTTCACGCTTCACCTCCTGCGGGCACCAGAACCCTGCCCTCCACCCTGAGCCCGGCTATGGGGCCTAAAGCGGACAGGTAGAGGAAGCCCCTGGCCACGTCCTCCCGGTGGACCACCCGGGCCTCCACGGGGCCGAAGGGGGTTTCCACCGCCACCTTTGCCCCCTCGAGGAGGGCCTCGGCCCGGGCGTCTTCCGGGTGGGCCCAAAGCTCGGGGCTCGCCGCCTCCTTAGCCTTGCCCACGGCCTGGTGGGCCTTCCACATGGTGGGCCGGAGGTAGAGGCGGCCAGTTTGGGCCCTGGGGCGGAGGGCCTTGGTGCGGTAGGCCAGGAGGCCCATGGCCTCGGGCACCTTCCTCCCCCGAAGCTCCTTTTCCGCCTCCAGGTGGAGCCGGAAGGGGGGCCTCACCCCCAGGGCCTCAGCCAGGAGGGCCAGGGTCTGCAGAGCTCCCTCCGCCTCCCCGTTCTCTATGGGGGCGGGGCTAAGGGGGAGGACCCGGCCCTCCAGGTTCACCAGGTGGCCCCGCTTCTCGTAAAAAGTGGGGGCGGGGAAGACCACGTGGGCGTAGCGCTCCGCCAGGGGGTGGGGGTGGCTTAGGTGCATGGCCACGAAGCGCTTGCCCTTCAGGGCCTCCTCGGGGGGCACGAAGCCATAGAAGGCGTAGGGGGCCCCGGGCTCGTCCCAGGCGGCGCCCTTTTCCCCGGGCCAGACCCCCATGGCCTCGAGGCCCCGGGCGTTCGCCGCCGGGGTCATGGCCAGGACCTTGGCCCCCTTGCGCTCGGAAAGGAGCCTCGCCCTCTCGGCGGCCACCGCGTCCTGCAGGACCCCGGCCCCCAGGATGAGGACGGGGCTTTGGGCCTTTTCCCAGAGGGCTTTGGCCGCCTCCACCGCCTCGCCGCCCGCCTTCTCCCCCAGAAGGGCCAGGAGGATCTCCCGCTCCTCGCCGGGGGCGTGGAGGCCCTGGACCGAGGCCCACTTCATGAGGGCGGTGCGGTGGGGGGCGAAGACGGCGAGTTTATGGGTTTGGCGGGGCATCCTCTCCTTGATCTGCAGGTCGGCGAAGGGGGTGCCGTGGGCGAAGCGGTAGGGGGGCTTGAGGTCCCGGGTGAACTCGGAAAGCCTTAGGTGCAGGATGGGGGCCTCCTCCGTGGGGTCTCCCAGGACCAGGGCGAAGTCGGCCTTGAGGAGGTCCTCCATGGTGGCGGCGGGGAAGAGGCTCGCCGGGGCGGCGGTGCGGCCCTGGAAGTCCAGGTGGGGGGTCTTGAGGGCCTTGGCGAGCTCAGAGGCCATGAGGCCCTCCTCGAGGGTGGCGTCGTGGGCCAGGTAGATCCCCACCTCCTCGCCCCTTGCCCCCTTGAGCCCCTCCTTCAGGGCCAAAAAGGCCTCCTCCCAGGTGGCCTCCTGAAGCCGCCCGTCTTTGCGCACCAGGGGGCTCTTGAGGCGCCCCTGGTCCGCCCACTCGTGGCCGAAGCGGCCGGCATCGCAGATCCAGATCTCGTTGACCTCGGGCACCTCCCGGGCCCTCACCCTTAGGAGCTCCCCGCTCCTGGTGTCGGCGGTGATGCCGCAGCCCACGGGGCAGAGGGCGCAGGTGGTGCGGGTCTCCTCCATCTCCCAGTTCCGGGCGCGGAAGCGGGCGGTGAGGTCCAGAAGGGCCCCCACGGGGCAGATGTCGGTGATGTTGCCGGAAAATCCCGAGGGCAGGCCGAAGTCCATGGTGCCGATGAAGGTGTGCACGCCCCTCTCTATGAAGTCCAGGACCTCGTCCCCGGGCACCTCTTCAAAGTAGCGCACGCACCGCTTGCAGTGGATGCACCGCTCCCGGTCCAGGATCACGAAGGGGGAAAGGGGGTGGTGCTTGTCCTCGTGGCGGCGGGTGAACTCAAAGCGGGTGTAGACGGGGAGGGAGAGGGGGTCCTTCTGGTAGTACTTCTCGTAGAGCCCGTACTCCACGGTGCGGTCCTGGAGCTCGCAGGCCCCGCCCTTGTCGCAGGTGGGGCAGTCCAGGGGGTGGTTGAGGAGGGTGAACTCCACCATCCCCGCCTGGGCCTCCCGCACCACCTCCGAGAGGGTGTCCACCACCATCCCGTCGGCCACGGCGGTGACGCAGCTCGCGGCCAGCTTGGGCTGCCAGGCGATCTCCGGCTCCCCCTTTTCGTTCAGAAGGGGCTTGCCGTTGGGCCCCCGCTTGGGGAGGCCGATCCTGACCAGGCACATGCGGCAGGCCCCGATGGGGGAGAGGTGCTTTTCCGAGCAGAAGAGGGGCACGTCGTACCCCGCGTGGAAGACGGCGTCCATGACGCTGGTTCCCGGGGGCACCTCCACGATGCGGTCGTTGACCTTAACCCTGACCACCTTCACCTCCAGAGGTTGGGCCTGGGCACGGGCCGCTTCTCCCGCGCCAGGGCCAGGTACTGGTCCTTGAAGTGCTTCAACGAGCCCTTCACCGGCCACACCGCCGCGTCCGCCAGGGGGCAGAAGCTCCGGCCCTCAATGAGGGGGAGGAGGGCCTCGAGGGTCTCCACGTCCTTCTCCTCGCCCTCCCCCGTGCCGATCTTGGCGAAGAGGTTCACCATGAACCCCGCCACCCCCTCCCGGCAGGGGGTGCACTTGCCGCAGGACTCGTGGGCGTAGAAGCGGGTCAGGTTCCACATGGCGTCCACCATGCTCACCCGCTCCGGGATCAGGATCACCCCCCCGGTGCCCAGCATGGAGCCCTTGGCCTGCAGGTGCTCGTAGCTCATGGGCGTGTCCAGGACCTCGTCGGTGAAGGGGAGGGGCGGGGTGGAGGAGCCGCCGGGGATCAGGGCCTGGATGGGCTCTAGGGGCCCGCCCGCCCACTCGTAGATGAGCTCGCGGAAGGTGGTCCCCATGGGGAGCTCGTAGACCCCGGGGCGCTTCACGGGCCCCGAGACCTGGTAGAGCTTCATCCCCTTGGACCCTTCCGTCCCCATCTGGGCGAACCAGTCCGCCCCCCTCTCCAGGATGGGCACCACCGAGGCCAGGGTCTCCACGTTGTTGATGGTGGTGGGCTTGCCCCAGAGCCCGGATTGGGCGGGGAAGGGGGGCTTGAGGCGGGGGTTGGCCCTGAGGCCCTCCAGGGAGTTCATGAGGGCCGTCTCCTCCCCGCAGATGTAGGCTCCGGCTCCCCGGTGGACGTGGAGGTCAAAGGAGAAGTCGGTGCCGAAGAGGTTCTGGCCCAAATACCCCCGGGCCCGGGCCTCGGCGATGGCGGCCTCGAGGCGGTCCGCCGCCCGCCTATACTCCCCCCGGACGTAGATGTAGCCCACCGTGGCCCGGATGGCGTACCCGGCGAGGATCATCCCCTCAATGAGGAGGTGGGGGACGTCCTCCAGGATGTAGCGGTCCTTGAAGCTCCCGGGCTCGGACTCGTCGGCGTTGCAGATGAGGTAGTGCTGCTGCCCGTCCTTGGGCATGAAGCTCCACTTCACCCCCGTGGGGAAGCCCGCCCCGCCCCGGCCCCTTAGCCCCGAGCGCTTCACCTCCTCTATGACCTCCTCGGGAGTCTTCTCCTTTAGGACCTTCTTGGCGGTCTCGTAGCCTCCCTGGGCCAGGTAGAAGTCCAGGGTCCAGGAGCCCTCCTTCCCCACGTGGGCGTAGAGGGTTCGCTCAAAGCGGGGGTCCAGTCCGGAAACGATGGGGCCCGTCATACCTCCACCTCGTGCACGTGGTGGCCGCACCGGCCGGGAAGCTCAATCTCCTCCAGGCGCTTGCCCGCCTTGAGGCCTTCCAGAAGGGCCTCAAGCCTCGCCCTGGTCACGCACTCCACGTAGGGCTCGTCGTTGACCTGGACCACGGGGGCGGTGTGGCAGGACCCCAGGCACTCCACCTTCTGCACGCTAAAGAGGCCGTCCGGGGTCACCTCCCCGGGGCCGATGCCCAGCTTTTGGGTGAGGTAGTCCCAAAGCTCGTCCGCCCCCGCAAGCTTGCAGGAGAGGGTGGCGCAGACCTGGAGGTGGTACTTGCCGGTGGGCACGAACTGGTAGTAGGAGTAAAAGCTCGCCACCCCCATGACCTCCGTGGCCGTGGTGCCCACCAGGCGGGCGATCTCCTCCACCCTTTCCGGGCGGATCCAGCCCTCCTCCTGCTGCACCCGCCTTAAAAGGGGCATGATGGCCGCTCGGCGGCCCTCGGGCGGGTACTTGGCGAAGGTGGCCTCCAGGAACTCCTTTTTGTCGTCAAAAAACCCCATCTTCCCTCCTATCGGTCCACGTCCCCCATCACGGGGTCCAGGCTGGCGATGATGGCCACCAGGTCGGGCACCTGCTCCCCCTTGCAGGCGTAGGGGAGGCTTTGCAGGTTGACGAAGCTCGGGGCCCGCACCTTGACCCGGTAGGGCATGCTTCCCCCGTCGGAGACGATGTAGTAGCCCAGCTCCCCCCGGGCCGACTCCGTGGGCACGTAGACCTCCCCCTTGGGGGGGTGGAAGCCCTCGGTGTAGTGCTTGAAGTGGTAGATGACCGCCTCCATGGAGGTCTCCAGGAGGGGCCTGGGGGGCGGGGTGATCTGGGGGTTGGGGTCGCGGATGGGCCCGGGCTCCAGCCTCTCCAGGGCCTGCTTTAGGATCTTCACCGACTCCCGCATCTCCCGGATGCGGATGAGCATCCGGTCAAAGACGTCCCCCCTCTCCCCCAGGGGCACGTCAAACTGGTAGGTGTCGTAGCCGGCGTAGGGGTAGGCCTTGCGCACGTCGTAGTTCACGCCGCTGGCCCTTAGGGAGCCCCCGGTGAGGCCCAAGTTGATGGCCACCTCCGGGGGGATGACCCCCACGCCCCGGGCCCTTTCGTAGAAGATGGGGCTTTCGGCGAAGAGGGCCTCGTACTCGTCTATGCGGTGGGGGAGGACCTCCAGAAGCTTTTTGAGCTCGGGGACGAACTCCTCGGGCAGGTCCTCCTTGACCCCGCCGATGCGGATGTAGTTGTGATGGAAGCGCTGGCCCGTGACCCACTCAAAGAGGTCCAGGATGGCCTCCCGTTCCCGGAAGGCGTAGAAGAAGGGGGTGAGGGCCCCGAGGTCCAAAAGCCCCGTCCCCAGGAAGACCAGGTGGCTAGCCAGGCGGGAGAGCTCGTTCAGGATGATGCGGATGGTCTCGGCCCTCTTGGGCACCACCGCCCCCACCAGCTTCTCCACCGCCAGGGCGTAGGCCAGGTCGTGGGCCACGGAGTGGAGGTAGTCCATCCGGGGCGTGTAGGTGAGGTTCTGGAGGTAGGTGCGGTGCTCCATGTTCTTCTCAAAGCCCGTGTGGAGATACCCCACATGGGGGACCACCTCTAGGACCTCCTCGCCGGAGAGGGTCACCAAAAGCCGCAAGACCCCGTGGGTGGAGGGGTGCTGGGGGCCCACGTTAAGGGTCATGACCTCGGTGCGGAGCTCCCGGGGTTCTTCGGGGATTGGAGCGTCCAGTTCCAGGTAGTCCTTCATTTGGCCTCCTTGGCCTTCATGAGGTCGGCCCAGAGGGCGCGGTAGCCCTTGCGGCTACCCCCGCGGTAGAAGGTGAGGCCGGGGTCCTTGCCGGTGATGGCGGCCCGGAACTCGCTGGGGATGATGTACCGCCCCTCGCGGAAGAGGGTGGGGGTCTCCCCCAGGGGGAAGTCCTTGCGCAGGGGGTGGCCCTCGAGGTCCTCCGGGGTCAGGATCTTCCTGAGGTCGGGGTGGCCCTCAAAGAGGATGCCGAAGAGGTCGTAGACCTCCCTCTCCAGGAAGTTTGCGCTCCCCCAGAGGTCGGTGACCGTGGGGAGGCGGGGGTCCTTCTCCGGCACGTAGACCCGCACGAAGAAGCGGCTCCCGTCCCCGTCCTTCCACCCCGGCAGGGAGACCAGCTCGTAGACCACGGCGAAGCGCTCAGGCTTGGGGTCCGGGTAGGTCAGGTAGTCCAGGCCCACGATGTCGGCCAGGTAGTTGAAGCCCAGGTCCCGGTAGTGGGCCATGGCCGCCTTGAAGCCCTCCCTGGGCAGGACCACCCAGAGGTTGCCCAGGCCGTTTTCCTCCACGGGGTAACCCTTGACCCTGGCCTCTTCCAGAACGCGACTTAACCGCATGCCTCACCCCCTCGCCCGCTTCCAGGCGGCCACGGGGGGAAGCCTCTCCCCCCGCTCGTTAAAGGCCTGGCCGCGGACCTTCTTCTGCAGCTGCATCACGGCGTAGATGAGGGCCTCGGGCCTAGGGGGGCAGCCGGGCACGTAGACGTCCACAGGAACCACCGAGTCCACGTTCTGGACGATGGCGTAGTTGTTGAACATCCCCCCTGAGCTGGCGCAGGCCCCCATGGAGATGACCCACTTGGGGTCGGGCATCTGCTCCCAGACCCGGCGCATGACCGGGGCCATTTTCTTGGAGAGCCGCCCGGCCACGATCATCACGTCGGCCTGCCGGGGCGAGGCCCGGAAGACCTCGCTCCCGAAGCGGGCCAGGTCGTTTCTGGCGTCGGTGGAGGCCATCATCTCAATGGCGCAGCAGGCCAGGCCAAAGGTGGCGGGCCACAAGGAGTTGCTCCGCCCCCAGGCCACCAGCTTCTCCAGGGTGGTGAAGAGGATGCCCTCCCTTTCCAACTCCTGGACGTCCCGCTCAAAGAGGTCTTTCAGCGCCACCGCATCACCCCCTTCCACCACTCGTAGAGGAAGCCCACGAGGAGGAGCAGGGTGAAGCCCAAGATCCCCAGGAAGCCGTAAAGCCCAAGCTCCCCGGCGCCCACGGCGTAGGGCCAGAGGAAGGCCACCTCCACGTCAAAGAGGATGAAGAGCATGGCCACCACGTAAAAGTGGACGGGAAACCGCTTCACCTCCCCGGCGGGGTCGTTCCCCGACTCATAGGGCATGAGCTTGGCCCGCCCCGGCTTCTTGGGGCCCAGGAGTGCCCCCACGGCAAGGGCCGCCACCCCGATGAAGAGGGCTACCCCCAGGTAGATCAGGATGTTCACGTACTCTGCGATCGGCGCCAAGGTCCCCTCCTTTCGTGCCTCTCTTCACGAGGAGGGGTCCCACTAGCCCTCAGAGCCCCTCCTCATTCCCCGCCCATCTTACTACCCCAGGGCCGGGACAAAAGGGAGGAGGCTACACCGCCATCGGTGTAGCGTCCTTGCTTATGGGGCCCAAAAGGCTACACGGATGTGTAAAGAAGGGCCTTCAGGCGGCGGAAGGCCTCGAGGTCCAGCTCCTCGGCCCGGACGGCGGGAGGAAGCCCCAGGGCCTTCAGGGCCTCCTCCACCCGCGCTTTGGGGTAGCCCGCCCCGCTCAGGGCGTTCAGAAGGGTCTTCCGCCTCTTGGCGAAGGCGTCCTCTATGAGGGCGAAGAGCTCGGGGTCGTCGGGGACGCCCTTGGGGCGGAGGCGCACCAGGGCGCTCACCACCTTGGGCGGGGGGAAGAAGGCCCCGGGGGGAAGGTCCAAAAGCCTTTCCGCCTCGGCGTGGTGGGCCACCCTCAGGGAGAGGAGGCCGTAGGCCGGGGTTTTGGTCTATGAGGGCGAAACGGTCCTTGAGGAGGATGCCCTCCTTCATGGGCACGTGGCCGTAGACCCCGAAGCGGAAGCCCATGCGCTCCACGTAGTCGGGGGTGCGGAACCACCAGGTCTTGGGCTCGCTCTGGGCGTAGAAGAGCTCGTTGTACTCCTGGAGCCAGGGGACCGGGCCCACGTGGGCGAAGTGGACCCCGTGGAGGTTGAGCTCCCGGGGGAAGGTGGCGAACCAGGCCTTGAGGGCCTCGGGCAGGGGCTTGCCCCCGCGCTCGGGGTGGAACTCCAGGTGCTTCAGGTAGCGGTTCCCCAGGATGGGCTCCCCCTTGAGGGCGGCCTCGTCGTGGTTGCCGAGAAGGATGGTCACGTGCCCTTCCGCCCCCTCTTGGAAGGCCTTGAGGCGGAATAGCTCCCGGATCTGGGCCCCCGCCGCCAGGCGCAGGTGGGTGGGGTCTTGGGGGTCGTAGGGGGAAAGGCCGGTGAGGCGCTCGTAGTCGGCTGGGGTCTTGGGGTGGACCAGGTCTCCCAGGAGGACCAGCCGGGCTTCCCCAGAGCGGAGGGCCTCGGTGGGGCGGAGGGCGGCGTCTGCCAGCCCCTCGGCCTTGAGGATCCGCCAGAGGGCGGGGAAGTTGGCGTGGAGGTCCCCGACGGCGATGAGCCTCATCCCTTGAGAAGGGCCCGGAGTTCCCCGTAGAGGCGGCGGGTCTCCTCGGGGGTCTTGCCGTAGCCCCCGTACTTGGTCAGGATCTTGGCCGCCTCCTTGCCCAGGCCCTTCTCCTTGAGACGCTCCAGGAGCTGGTCAATGAGGCGGTAGGCCTCGGGCTTTTCCTCCTCGGGCTCCCCGGCCTCCTGGGGCTCGGGGAGGGTGGGCGGGGTGAAGCGGCCCTTCTCCGGGTCGTAGTCCACCCACTGCTTCTCCAGGCGGTAGAGGTAGCGGCCCACGCCGAACTTGACCGCGGCCCGCTTGAGCGCGTCGGAGAAGGCGGCCTTGAGGGAGTCCCCCTCCCCCACGTCCTCCTTGGTGACCCCCAAAACGGTGAGGCGGCACTTGACCTCCACCACCCGCTCCCGGCGCTCGCCCCGCTCGTCTTTGAGGCTCCTTTCCTCGTCGGAGAGGACCTCGTAGCTGTCGTGCCAGCCCTCGGGGCCGACCACTTTATCCAGCCGGTCCAGGACCGTGCGGGCGTCCACGTAGGGCACCACCAGGGCCCGGCGCTTGTCTTTGGAAATGGCCTCAACGCGCCACTGGACCTCCCCGGGGGGAAAGGGCTCGGCCAGCTTCCGCCAGACTTCGTCCATGCCTTTAGTGTACTTTAGCTTTCCCTCACCCGGGCCGGGGTAGGGTGGGGTAGGCTTAGGGCATGGGAAGGCTTTTCTGGTTGGTTCCCTTTTTCGCCCTGGCGTGGGCCCTCGAGGTCCAGGTCTCCGGAAGCCTCAGCTTCAACCTCTTTCCCCAGGCGGTGGTGGTGGAACGGGTGGCCGAGCCCCAGGGGATCGTGGTGGTCTACAACGCTTCTAAGGCCGAGGCCATCTTCCGCTACCACGACGAGGACCTGCGCCGTAGGGGCTGGGTTAGGGTGAAGTACGAGGTCAAGAAGGACGAGTGGAAGGCGGAGTACCGCAAGGGCAAGGCCAAGGCCAAGCTCTCGGTGAAGGACAAGAAGGGCCGGGTGGAGGTGCGCCTTAAGGAAGGGGACTAGACAAGGCCAAGGGCCCCCGCTACCATATAGGGCGCGTGGGGCCGTGGCGCAGCTGGGAGCGC
>Ga0079997_127703_pt1 | contig 15700 bp, 17 predicted proteins | sample PerSpoCPS_CMetaG_FD_69200 | JGI IMG/M metagenome (GOLD analysis project Ga0079997, IMG submission 69200) | Archaeal communities from Yellowstone National Park, Wyoming, USA - Perpetual Spouter C (PS_C) MetaG (SPADES assembly) (version 2) | ecosystem: Environmental > Aquatic > Thermal springs >... | reverse complement strand
GGTTATGGGCTGGCCTATAGAGTTCCCGCCAGCATCTATGCGGAGAGGGAAACTCTCCGTATAGTTTATAAGCTGGCGAAGAACCTGTTGGAGGCCCTTCTCAAAGAAGGAGAGGTCTCCTACAGGTTAGCAGGAGGTCTTCCTCTAAGGGAGGAGTATATGCGGTTCCTCTCCGAGGAGGAGACAGACCTTCTGCTTTCCTTCCCTGAAAGATACAGGGGAGGAGAAAAGCTTGTGCCTGTGGAGGAGGTCAGCCATGTTTGACCAATTCCACAGAGTGCACAGGCTTGCCTTGGGGCTGTTTTACCAGCCCCCTGCCTTTGCGATAGGGCTTGAAACCCTATCGGTTAAGGAGTTGCCTGTGGGCAATATGTTGGTGGTGCCCGTGGGCAAACTCTATGTGCGGGACATCAGGGTAATAGATAGCCTTGATGTCTCAATTCCTCCACAGAGGGAAGGCTTTATTATCCCTGTGGAGGACAAAGACGGCCTTCCCGTCGTTCAGGTTTCCGCAGATGGGGAGGTCGTTGCCCTGGCGGGACAGAATTTCTTGATATTAGACCCTGTAGCACCAGAGAAAGAGGACAGACAGCTTGTTTTAGCACTTTCCAAAGCCCTGTCCCGCCTGAACCCAAGCACAGCTGCCCTGCTGTGCTGAGTCCCGCCCCCTTTGGGGGCTTATATTCCCAATTCCTTTTTTAACCACTCTCTTTCTGGAAGAAGATGGAGGTTTGTGTGATAGTATGCCATGAGTTTGGAGGTTAGGTCTGGAGGAGGCAGGACAAACCTGTTGGAGTGGAGAAGTTTGAACATATAAACCGTGTGGACTGTAGCATCAGTGAGAAGATGTCTTTCAAGGGACTTAAAGTTTTCAGGGTATCTCTCTTTGAGTAGAACACCTGCAAGAAACACTTCAGCAAGGTAAATCGGCTCTTCTTCTTTGGCTTCCCTTAAGATTTCGCTTATGAAGTGTGCGGAAAAGTGGTCCTTTTCCGCTTGGGAAGCCAGTCGTTTCCTACGCAAATGTAAAAACTTGGAAAAAATGCCTTGATAACCTTCATAAGAACCTTTTACTTTGTCTCTCCCAGTTATCTCCGCAAGTGTCATAACAATTGCTGTGTAGTGAGGAAGAGGGTTTTCTCTCCACTTTTCGTAAAACACCTCATACGCCTTAGAAAAACCCTCCTGCTTTATGAGGTTGATAGCGTAGTTATCAACGTGTGCAAAGTTTAGCACCCTCATAGAGGTTATTTTAGCGGGATTTTGTCAGCCCAAGGTCAAGCTTGGAAGTGGCCATCCACGGTAAGACTGCCCATAGGGCAGCGCCACTTCCCCCAAAAGGGCTTGACCTTAGGGTGGAGGCAACATGAAGAAAACAATAAACATCAAAAAAGGCGTCCCCTACAAAGGGGTGCGTCTAAGCTACCTCTGCTATGTGGAGGGTGAGTTTTGGGAGTATGATTCCTTGCCCAGCGGGGCGATTCTTGTAGCAAGAAAGGGGGCAAGGTTTTACGACCTTGTCAATTACGGATACTTCGGGTGGGCATCCTTTGAGGAGGTTGCGGTGCCCGATGATTGGGAGGGTTCGTTTGATGATTTTGTTTGGGAACTTGACCTCCCAAGGTGGGTAAGGTTAGGCAGTTCCCTTGCCCGTGCCCTTAACAACGAGGGTGTGATTTTAGAGACCGTCAGAACCGAGAGGAGGTTTCTGGTGGTCTCTGAAGAGGTGTGGGAAAACCGCTGGGAGGAGGTAAAGGAAGGTCTCCTAGCCCACGCCTGGGCCACACCTGATGTATCTCAACTCGGGGAAACCATCATCACCCTTGGTGGAGACCCCGAGTTTGAGGTGTATATGGATGGAGAGCTGGTTCCTGCCAACAGGCTCTCCATCTTCAACAATGGCGGTCTCAGCGGCGCCATTGGAACAGACGGGGCGTCATCCACCGCTGAACTCCGTCCTTCTCCAGCAAGTTCTCCAGGGGAATACCTGGAGAACTTTACAGCCCTTGTAAGAAGGGTCTGTAGAAGAGGTATCCTCCTCTCCGTTAAGGGGGATACCTATGCGTTGGGGGGCCACATCCACGTAGGCTCCTCCAACCAGTATGTCGTCAAGCTCCTCAAGGACGAAGTAGAAAAGTTTATTGAGGTGCTTGACGATTTCGTGGGCAGAGTGCTTCTGCCCACGTCGGGAAGGGCACGGGGCGGGTATGCACGCCTTGGTGCCTATGAATTTAAAAGATATGGCTGGGAATACAGAACACCCCCAGCCAGTTTTTATGCGGACCCCAAGATGGTCCGCATCACCTACAAGTTAGTCAAAGGTCTTGTGGAGACCCTTCTGAGGGAGGGAGAACTCTCCTACGAGACCCTTGGCGATGGGAGGGCAAAACCCGAGGAGTATCTTCGCTTCCTAACCAAGCGGGAGGCGGAGTATTTCCTCGGGTTCCCTGAGAGATGGGCACGGGGGGAAATCATCCCCTTTGTGCTTGTAAAGGGTGTCCCACAAGTCATCTTCACTTTCAGAGACGAGTGGGACAGCGACAAAAAGAGGGTGTTCAAAAACGCCCTCAAGAACTTGCCCGTAGCCAAGCCTATAAGGCTTGTTCTCTACGGACTGGCTGAGCGTAGGGGGGACTACTTTGCCCTTCCTACTGCACCAGAAGATTGGGTTCTGAAGGAGGAATTTCCCAAAGAACCCTTCGTAGATGGGGCCCTTCCAGAGATCTGGGTGGGTATCCCATACAGGTTCAGGAGGTTGGAGGTAATACCTCCAGACCTTCTGAAGGAGTTCGTCAGCTGGGTAGAGGAATATCTCGCCCAGCTGGGACTTGTTGCGGCCGCAGCGGCCGCTGAGTGAGGGGCTCCGCCCCTTTTTGTTAAACCCGCATGGAGATGGTCATCCAGAGGTAAGAGGCACCAAAGGTGCCCGCCATCTCCTGCCTGCCCATGGGCAGGTTTGCGGGGAAGGAGGCAGCCATGCTAAAAACCCTAAAGTCCCTAAAAGTGTCCTCCATCCAGGGGACACTAAACGTCCTGCCCTCTGAGGCGGGAGAACGGATTTACTTTCATCGGCACGGCGGGGAGGATATTGTCCTCTTCCCGCAGCTTTTCGGAAAATTCCTTGCGTTGGGGGTGAATAAAGAAATAGACCCTCAGACCGCAAGGAATATCTTGGAGTTTCTCAGGGGGGACATTCCTAAGTTCTACACGCTTAGACAGTTTCTCCTGAGAGAAGTTCCTGAGGGCAGTTCTGAAAAGACTGCCCAGGCGAAGGCGCTGTGGTTCACCCCTGAACGGGTGGACATCCTCAGCGAGGAAAGCGGGCTTATCTACAGAGTCCGCATCCTTGAGGGCGGCAACGCCCAGTGTTCCTGCCCAGACTTTCAAAACAGGAGGGTAGGAACAGGGACCTGGTGCAAACACATAAAGTTTGTGCACCAGACCCTGAGGGAAAGGTTCTCTCCCAACGAGGACTACCCTTACCACCTGCCCTTGTGGAGGGTGCCTAATCCTTCCCACTGGGCAGAACTTATAGAGTCCCTTGGAGGGCTTTATAAGGTTCTGGCCTATGAAGAGGCCAGTCAAAGAAGCTACTCCCACAGTCGGGAAAAATACACAGACCCGATGCTGGGAGTAGAGTTTGAAGTCCCGAGGGGAGACAGGAAGGAGATACACCTTCTCAGGAGGGTTATATCTTCCCTCATGGACCACGGGCTTGTCCAGTCTTATGAGTATGATGGGTCAGTGAGTGGGGGGGAAATAAAACTAAACCCCTCCCCCGCCACACTTGAGGAGTGCCTTGAAAAGGGTAATCTCCTCAAGACGCTAAGGGACCTCACAAGCGGTCTCTTTGACAGCGATATAAGGGCGGGGATGCATGTGCATATCAACATGTATCCCTACAATGCCTTCTCAGGGTGGCGTATAAGGGAGAAGTTATCTCACATAGTAAGTCTTTTTGAAAAGAGGTTCAACCTTGCGGTTCTCTTTGGGCGTGGGTTCAACAGATACGCCCTAAAGAGGAAAGATGCAAAGGGTAGGGACGCCCGCTACGGATGGGTCAATTACGAACCTCTGCCTTACACGGTAGAGGTCAGGCTGGGATGCGCCAAGAAGGGCGACCCAGTCAAGATCTTGCTTATAGCCCTCCTTCTCCAGAGGGCTTTCTGGGCAAGATTGGAGGGGAATTTCACAGTCCCTTCCTCTAAAGCAAGCAGGGAGAGAATTCTCTCTGCGTTCTCCTCTCTTCTGTCCGAGGAAGAGAGGAAGCACATAGTGCCTCTCTTAGAGGAGGCGCTGCTTGACAGTCCAGCTATGGACTGAGTTAGGCGGGGCTTCATGCCCCTCTTGTTAGTCCCGCAGGGAGAAGGTCATCCAAGGTAAGTCTGCCCAAAGGGCAGCGCCTTCTCCCTCCGCCAAAGGGCGGACTTGCGGGACAGGAGGTAGCCCATGTGTGTGATCACTTATAAGCCCATCAACGCCGTCCTCTCTAAAGAGGATGCCAAATTGATGTGGGAGGCCAACTCCCACGGGGCAGGTTTTTGCGTGTGGGATGAAAAGTCCCGCACGTGGATAATGAAAAAGGGCTTCATGAGTTTTTCCGCCCTGTGGCAAGAGATTGAACCCTACACAAAAGAGGGTTCAATCCTTGTAGTGCACTTCAGAATTGTCTCAAGGGGGACGGTCTGTCCCGAACAGACCCATCCCTTTGAGATAACACTGGAAGAGGGCACCGCATACCTCTTCCACAACGGGACCCTTGACATAAGAACAACCCAAGGGTCCTCGGACACATACGAGTTGGCCTACAGGCTTAGCCAACTCGGGCTACGCAAGGATCAGCTGAAGCTGATCCTGAAAGAGGGAGGGCTTTTAGAGGAGATGAGGTCAAACTCCCGCTTTGCGGTGTGTTTGCCAGGGGAGCCCGAGCCCTTCCTCGTAGGCCAGTGGGAGGAAATAAAAGGACTTAAAACCTCAAACTCCTACTGGCAATACAGAAGGACCTACACAGGTCTTTCTGGAAGACAAAGGAGGGTTTCCAACACCCACACTTACACCTACACCTACTATCACACCCCCTCCCTCTACTGGGAAGAAGACTTGGAAGACTGGAAACCCTCCTTTTGTGAGTGCGATCTTGAAGAGGATCGCAAAATTGTGGAGGTAGGCAAACTCCGCTTTGAAATAAGGGAAGATGGCAACGCCTACCTCTACATGGGCAAAGAGTCTCCCGATATAGACGGAGAACTCTTTGTCCGTGAAGACATGCTGTTCCTGGAGGTGGATCTGGGTGCCCACTCAGACCTCTTCCAGGTTAAGCCCAGCTACACAAAGGACCCCAGCTGGGCTATAGATCCAGATGGCAACATTTACCATCTGGATCACTTCAGGGTAATGGCCTTTCCTGCGGGTAAAAAGACAAAGAAACTCCCCAAGGAAGTGGCTGTCGCCCTGAGACAAGAGGGAATGCTATACGTCCTCACAAAGCATTCCCTTGTCGTCCCTTACGAAATAAAGGAAAAAGTCAGAAAGTAAGGGACGAACAAGTCCTTCCATAGGAAGGACTGAGTTAGGATGCGGGCTTTTGCCCGCCCTTGTTTTTAAAAGGAAATTGGTGAAGTTTTTATCGTAGGACTTAGGCCCTACATACAAACTCAACCCACACCTAACTACCCATAAGTATAACCCATCCCAGTCCTCTTGTCAAGGGATAAAAGGTCCGGATAGGACTTTCTTTGCTGGAGAGGAAGCGATATGCTTCCATCGGCCCCAAAGTTCGGTTAATTCAGGAAAATCTTTACTTTCCTTCTTTCTTTTTGTCTTGTCCTACATCTTAGACTGTAGGGTAAGACAGCGAAAAGAACAGAGAACTCCGCATTCTACACCGCTAATCATTTGAAAGGTATCACCTGCATTTCGCTTGGGTCTGTCTCTTTTGCAGAGCCTCTGGTTTGAATGATTATACCTTTTACTTCTTCTCCGCTTTTGATGTAGCCTGTTTTTTCAAGCCATACGAGGGTTGTGTTTTTCTCAAAAAGCATGTCCTCAGTTAGCTTCTTTTGAATGTAGCCCTCGGGCTTTAGCTTCACTATCTTTGCCACAAGGTCCTTACCTACCACAGCCCTTTCCACATAAACTGTGAAGTCCCCCACCTTGTATGTATCTTGAAAGTCCACCTCATAAAATCCTTGAGGCAGTTCTCCCTTTAGAAGACTTCTAAGAACATACCTTGAAAGGGACAAAATCTCCTCCTTCGTTGTGTCAATTTCCCTTTCCTTAGAAACCACAAGACTTTCCAGCTTTGGGTCCCTTACCTTAAAAAACACATCTCCACCAGTCGCAGGGAAGAAATAAAAGCTATAACCTCTGTAGACACCCTCCTTCTCACAAGACACTCCCACGGATGTGGGCACAGTCCCTATAGATATAAAGACGGTGTTCTTGTTGTAATCTGCCTGCACAAGGTCGTTAGTAAAAACACTTTTTACATTGCACGGAAACTCTATGGCCACCACAGACTTTTTAGGCACCTTGAGTTCAAAAGCCCTATTTTGCCACTCTATCTCTTTACCAAAGGCTACGCTTAATAAGAGTATTCCTGCAAATACTTTGATACCACCCATCCTCTCACTCCACCAGCGGTTTCTATAAACGCCCACTCACCCTTCCTTGACAAAAGGGAAACTACTTCACCCTTTTCAAGAACAACAACTACTCCACAACTCTTGCGAGGACACGCCCTGACCTTCAACCGTGCCTGTGCCTGATACTTCTCCTTTATCCCCTCCTCTTTTCCACCTTCCCTTTTCTCCACCCCTATCTGCCTTTCTAACCTCTCTACCCTCTGGGAAAGTTCTTGAACCCTTTGGGAAAGTTCATAATACTTTTCAACAAGCTTAATCACCGTTCTCTCCAGCCAATCCTCAGCTAAAGCACCGCCCGTGTATCCAACCAAAGCAAACCCCGACAAAACAATTACCACCTTTTTTAACATAGCCTTACCTCTCCTTCAAAAATCTCTCTATAATCTCACGCTTTTGCACCTCTTTTTCGCTGTCTGGAATAACCCTTTGATAGCCTTTTTCTCCAGTTTCCCACTTGGACACCTCCTTGAGTATTTTCTCAAGGTCCTCCACCAATAAGGCGGTGTTTAGCACGGTCGGGTCTACCTCCTTCGCCTTCTCTATAGCCTTGCTTAAGTGATACATAACTCCAGATACACCCTTTTTCTCCTCTCCCACCTTGTCCAGAACTAAAACACTTCCCTCATAACCCTTCTGCCCATTACGCATCGCTACCATAACTCCCTCCACTCCCTTGCCTAAAAGCTGCTCCCTGTAAAACTCCGCATCCGCCCTCCTTTGGAACACTCCAAAAACTACCTCCTTGTCCGTCAAATACGCCTTCAGCCCCAGCCCCTCAGCAGCAAACACGTAAAATCCCACAAGGGGCATAGGCATGTTTTCCACAGGCATGTAAAGCCAATAACCAGTAGGAATGTCTACTACCCTCGCCTGCTTTAAGCTATACCCTACCCTAAACCCATCCACCCACCCAGCCTTGTAAGCACTCACTTCATCCGCTAAACTCACCGCACATAAAACTCCAAGCAACAACAAAGCTTTCCTCATTGCCTCAACTCCTTTAAGCGTTCTTTTATTATAGCGTCAGGAAAGTCCACCTTGGGACTTTTCTTTACCGCTACCGCACTACACCCTCCTACCACAAACAAAACCAAAAGCAACCACACCCTCATATACCTCTATTTTACCAAAAAATTCACTTGAGTGATATAATAATAGGCATGGGTTTCTTGGACAAGCTGAGGAAGAAGAGAGAGCAAGAGCAGGAATACGAGGATGTGCCTATAGAGGAAGAGGAGATTCAGGAAGAGAGAAAGAGGAGTTTTTTGGGCGGTGATGCTGTAAAGTGGGGTGGGATTTTTGTGGGTTCGGCGGTGGCGTTGTTTTTGGCAAGCAGGTTATTTTCTTCTGGTGAGGGTGTGGTAATAAAGTCGGACCCTGAACTACAGAAGAAGCTTTTGGAGGAGGTTTTAAAGTCTCAGTCTCAGATGAACGAACAGATACTGAACCAGCTTAAGGAGATGAACGAGCAGTTAAAGCAGCTTAAGGGAAGCAAGGAGACCAAGGTAGAGGAGAAGGGTAAAGGAGGGGCGGAGAAGGAGAAGAAGACGGACAGTGGAAGTGTCTTTAAGATAGAGGAGACGCCACCCTCTTCACCGCCACCTCCTCCCCCACCTCCTCCTTCTTCTTCAATGCCTCTTTACAGCGAACCAGTGAAACCCCCAGAGGAGTATAAGCCTAAGATAAACAGGGTGGAGAGAAAAGATGAGCAGTCAAAGGCGGACAGCAAACTGCTGGCACAGTCTGGGATGTCTGATGTTTCACCGACTGCAAAGCCTGAAAAAGGGAATTCTGCAAATGAGAAAAAGACTGTTTATCTTCCAGCGGGGACGACGCTGAAGGGTAGGATAATAAATTCCTTTCCAGCCCCCGTGGGAGGAGAGAAGTTCCCTGCGGTGTTGATAGAGTTGGATGGACACGCCAGACTTCCAAACAACTACAGGCTTGACCTGTCAAGGTGTTTGGTGATAGCGAAGGGAGAGGGTTTTTACGCCCTTGAGAGGGCAAAGCTTGAGACTTATAAGCTTTCGTGCGTACTTAAAAATGGCAAGGTTATAGAGGTGTCGCCTAAGGGCATGATTATATCTGGGGAGGATGGGTTGGAGGGGGTTAAAGGAAAGTTTTTAAATGTTAATAGAGAACAGCTTTTAACTTACTTGGGAGGGACTACTTTGTCTGGGTTTTTCTCAGCGCTGCAGCAGGGCCAGATAACCAAGTATTCTACAGTTTTTGGGACGACTACGGATATAAAGAATGAATTTCTTTATGCCTTGTATGGGTCTTTGGCACAGACTTGGAATGAGTTTGCCAAGTTTTATTTGGAAGAGGCAAAAAAGATTGTTCCAGTGGTGGTGGTTCAGGCGGGAGTGCCTGTTTATATAGTGCTTGTAGATGGAGTAAGCTTGGAGGTGTCTGTGGATGAGATTAAGAAGGGTCTTTAGTTTAGGGCTTATAGCTTTAGCTTTTTCCTGTGCAAGCAAGGAGGAGTTGGTCAGGGAAATTAAGAGCAGTTCTTATGTGATAGACAACTTTTACAAGGGAGGGGTGGTGGAAAGAAAGCCTCTAAGCACGAAAGAGTGGGAAACTGCAGTGCAAGGAAGCTATGAGGATAAAATAGGATTTGTGGGTAGAACAAAAATCAAAGTGAGGGTGAGAGATGAGGAAAAGTTGGGTGATTTTTAGTTTAGCTTTAGCGGGAGCAGCTTTTGCTGGCAGGTATGACCCAGTGCCAGCCAACTACAAGCCTCAAGGTGCCATTTTAGAGGCGGAGAAGCAAGAGAAGGAGAAGGTGGATATTCTTAACACTCCTATATCCGTAAATGTTAGGAATGTATCGTTGACCTATTTAGCGTCTTTACTTTCCCAACATGCTAAGGTTCCTATAGTTTTAAGGGACATAGCCTATCCTCAGCAGGTTCAAACGGGTCAAGGAGGGCAGACGCAAGCCCAAAGTGAGTATTTCACGCTTTCATACTTTGCGGATGGAAAACCTCTACATCAGGTGCTTGACGAAATTACTGGGATGTTTGACCTGTGGTGGAAGTATGAGGGTGGGAGGATAGTGATATACAAGTATGAGGCGAGGGTCTTTAATTTACGTCTTCCTTTTTTGCAAAAGAGAATAGATGAGAGAAATGGAAGTTTAACCCTTTCCTATCAGAGGGAATTTACAAGGAACTTGGAGGCAAGCCTGCAAAAACTTCTCAGGGACAGCGGTTCTAAGGTGTCTGTGGATGAGATGGGGAATGTGTATGTGGTTGGGAAGCCATCAGAAATAAGGGCGATAGAGAATGCAGTGGGTAAGATAAACGAGAACTTTACTAAGCCTATACCTCTTAAGGTGAAGGTGTATTTGGTAAGCGATAGGGATTTTGTTTCTTTGGGGTTGTCTTGGAATATAACGTCGGGTAGTGTGAGTTCTTCTTTAAGTTCTGGGGTAGCCAGTCCGATTTTTAGTCTTTCTGTGGCCACGAGACATATTGTGGCACAGCTGGATGCCCTTGCCCAAAGTGGGAAAGCGAGTTTGATAGAGGACAATGTTTTGACTGCCCTAAATGGTCAGCCCATGGTATATTCTCCAATCCAAAAGCAGAGGATAATTTCCCGGTTTGACCTCTCTTACGTTCTTCCGACTACAGGAACTGGGGAGTCTTCTTCTGCTGCCACACCTACGATAACCATGCAAACGGAGGATATTCAAACTGGAAGCATGTTGATAATTGTGCCCTATTTTGTAAGTGAGGACACTATTGCGGTGGATTTATACAGACGTCAGGACAGTTTAGAGAAGTTAGAGACAAAGATGGTGGATTTGGCGGGCTTTCAGAACGAGGTGGCTTTGCCTTTAGTTGCAACCAGAACGAATATAAACCAAACCCTTTTGAAGAAGGGAGAAACACTGGTGCTCTTTTCCTCTGCCCAGACTTTGACCCAGTTTAGGGACAGTGGGATACCCTTCTTGAAGGATATTCCGATACTTGGGTATTTGTTTTCTACTAAGGAGAAAACCAGCGAGTTATTTAGGCTTGTGATAACGATGGAGTTTATGTAAGCGGAGGTTCTTTGCGGAACCTCCCTTTCTGCTTTTACTCTTTTGAGTTGCTTGAAAAGTCAGCTTTTTTATCCTCTCCACCTCTTCTTTTGTGAAGGTTTTTATCTTCTCCAGAAAATCCTTGTATCCGCCAAAACCCTTTTTGTTTTTGTATATGCCCTCCAGCTGCTGTTCCCACTCTGAGGTCATCTCCACGCTTACGACTTTGCTTCCTTGAAGGTTTTTGATAAGTTCTCTGCCTTTTTCTGTGGAGATAAGGTGCTTTTTGTTTAGAACAAGATAGCCTCTTTCCTTTAGGGTTTCTATGATGCTGGCACGGGTAGCGGGAGTGCCAAGAGATAGCTTTTCCATTTTCTTTATTAGCATGCCCTCCGTGTATCTAGGAGGAGGCTTAGTCCAGCGTTTTTCACTCCAGACCTTCAAAACATCCACCTTTTGCCCTTTTTCCAGTTTAGGCAAAAGCTTGTCCTTGGGTCTTCCGTAAAGTTCTCTGTAGCCAAGTTGCAAAACCGTTGTTCCCCTTGAGTAGAACTCCTCTCCCGCTATTTGAGTAATCACTGTTGTATCCAGGGCAATAAAAGGTTCATAAAAGGCAGCCAAAAACCGCCTCTTTATCAGCCTAAACAAAGCCTTCTCGGCGTCCGTCCAATCCTCCTCTTCATCCCTCAAAGGAATGATTGCGTGGTGGTCAGTCAGCTTTCTGTCATCAAAAACCCGCCTTCCTACCTTATCCACCTTCTCCACAAGGTCTTTCCTTTTTAGCCTCTCTAGAACCTCCTTGACCAAGGAGATGCTGCTTTCTGAGAGGTATTCCGCATCACTTCTTGGATAGGATATGGCCTTTCTCTCTTCATAAAGTTTTTGGGCTATATCAAGGGTCTTCTGGGCACTAAAACCAAGCTCCCTGTTGGCATCCCTCTGCAAAGAACTTAGCGAATAAAGAGGAGGCGGATACTCAACCCTCTTTTTCCTTTCTACCCTGCTAACAACTGCGGATTTTATCCCGCTTAACCTCTCCACAAGTTTCTTAACAGTCTCGTAATCAAAAACTCCACCACCTTCCTCCTCTTCCCGTTCCTCTTCCTCCTCATCCACATCCTCATCCGCATCAACTTTACCTCCACTTTTTTTCCCAAACCATACTCCTTCATAGGTTTTGCCCTCCACAGAAAACAACGCCTTTATCACCCAATAGGGTTTAGGCCTGAAGTTCTCTATCTCCAAATCCCTCTGAACTACCAAGGTAAGGGTGGGCGTCTGGACCCTTCCCACACTCCACACCCCACCGCTTGACCTCAAAGACACCGCCCGTGTGAGATTTATCCCCACCACAAAATCCGCATGCTGACGGGCTAACGCACACCAATAAAGACTGTCATACTCTTTTGCAGGCTTTAAACTAAGCATTTCCTTCCTTATCACCTCAGGAGTTAAAGCGGACGACGTCCAAAAGCGATAAACCTTAGACCAGTCTTTAAGCCCCGCCTTTTGCAAGATAAGTCTGGCTATTAACTCTCCCTCTCTCCCAGCGTCTGTGGCTATAACTACCTTCCCTGCCTGAGATAGAAGCCCTTTTATTACTTTAAACTGCTTCCCCGCCTGCGAAGACCTCAGCTTATACTCAAACCTCTCAGGAAATATGGGAAGCCCCTCCAACTCCCACCTCTTAGGCAAACTATCATCGCTAATCTCAAACAAATGCCCAAAAGCCCACGTAATTATATACTCCCCGTTTTCAAAATAGCCCTCCCTCCTTTTGCACCCTAAAGCCCTTGCAAAATCCTCCGCTACAGAAGGCTTCTCAGTAAGAATAAGCGTCCTCATAGCTAAAACACGTTTCTGCAGCTATCCACACTCCACCCAACAAATCCCGCAATACCAATCACAAACTTCCTTAAACCCTCCAACAGCCCATCCTTAATAAACCCAACCCTTACAAGAAGCCCTGCCTGCCCTCTGTCTATAACGGTTCTTCTGATGTGGGCTAAATAATCTGTTCTTCCGTTGTAGTAGCACACCGCACACGCCATCCTCTTAACTGGGTCAGCATATTTACTACAAAGTCTGTATTTATCCTGCAAAATGGAAAGCCCTACCTCTATGTTCGTGCATGGATTATACGGAGAGTTGGGCGGTTCGTCCTTCACCGCCGAATAGTTCCCAGCCCCCACCTCCTTAGCCTTCGTTTGATAAAGTGCCCAGGGCTGAACACGCTGTAAATATTTACCCTCAGAAATCGTATGAGACGTTATCTGCATAAGCCCAAAACCCACTGTGCACGTGTTCTCAATGGTTGCATCCTTTCTCAAGCAAAAGCGGTGAAGCCCGCTGTTGAAAACTGCCTGCAGCCATTGCCAGTTCGTAGATGTTGGATTACGTCTTGCATCCTTTAAGACTGGATCTTTTGGACACGGGTCGCAACCCGTAGCATAAACATTCCCAGCACTTTCCTGAGGGATGATGGCAGCTACATACGGTTCAAAGCCTTCCTCTTTTGCCTTCTGCTGAAAATAAGTTCCTAAATCCAAACCGCCATTGCATCGCACTTCCTGCAGAAGCTTTAGCTTGTTTATGTTGACCTCCGCTAAATACATCTGCCCTTGTTGGTAGGCATCGCTTGCAGCTTCATCCGCCTTATCTATAAAGACCTTCAGTGGAACGCCAAGACTTATCCCTAAGACCGCTAAAGTTAGCAGCTTCCTTTCCATTCTTCTTTCTTAAGAACCTCTTCTAACTCCCTCACCGTCATCTTCTTTGCCCTTTCTACCCAGTCTTTGTCTGTCTTGCCATACCTTAGCAAAAGCCTTGCCTTACTCAGCCCCAAATCCTGAAGTTCTTTTCCAAAGGTATTGTATAGCTTTATGTAGGTATAGACCGTGCTTGGGGCATACTCCGTCCTTTGCCTTATAAACTCCCTAAAACTCCTTATCCCATCTCCTCTATAACCTTTTGTTTCCCTTAATGCCACAACCTTCTCTATCTCCTCCACCTGCGGGCCACGACGTTTTCTGAAAATATCATGCATAGGAAATATTATACGATTTGCGAGACCCTTCTCAACCTTCTTACCCTACAATTTCAGATGTAGGACAAGACAGGAAGTAAAAAAAGAATAAACAAAAAAACACTTAAGCAGGCATCCACTTATAAAGCACATACATGCTGGCGACAATAATGAAGCCTATGAAAAGGGTGATGAAGGTCTCTGTTAGGTCTCCTGCGATAAGTTTCTGGACTGCCCTCACCGCCCAGAAGATTCCAGCAGCATACATAAGCAGTTGGAAAAGCACCCTAAACAAGCTAACATCCACATCGTATTTAAAATCCTTCCTCGTTATAGTGCCTTGGACCATAGGTGCTGCAGATTGTGGATTCATCGGGCTAAGTGTTCCCACTGGCACCTTTACAACAACATTACAGTATTTGTCAATCACATAAGTCTTCCCATTGGGCAACTCAATTGACATGACCCCAGGCTGGTCGGTTTTAACTCTCCAATTCTTAGAAACCGCCAGACTACTAAGACCACTTTTCAATTTAGCACACGTTTCTTCCTTATTTTTCTCTATGTTTTGCATCTGCTGAAGAAAATACGTAAGATCTGGAGTGGAAGGAGCGGAGTTGGAAGAATTAGAAACTCCAGCAGAACCCACCGCCCACCCAAACCACAAATTACTGAGAAGCAGAACCACCAACAAGACAACCATCTTTATCCCCCGGTGTAGCCACCGACCCTACCGCCTTCCTCATCTCCTCCGCCTCCCTCAACCTCAAAGCATTCTCATACATCGCAAGCTGAAGCCTCTCAATAACCCTATACCTAAAGTGCTCCTTTATATCAGACAGCACATTGTCTATGGGCATCAAAACAAGCTTCAGCACCTTCTCATCTACCTCCCCGTTTGCAGTTATCTCCCTCTCCATTAAATCCCTCATCTCCAACACCAAAATCAAAATGCCCGCCAAGTCCTGCACAGTTATTCCATACTTTTCCTCAAACTCCTCAAGAGGGCCCTTTACAGCCTCCAAAGCGGACTCATAATCCATGTCATACTTTACTCTCCCCTTCAAATCCTCTATCAGCTTATTGAAATTCCTCTCAAAATCTTCAGTGTGGATATTCACCACATCCACAACGGTCGCTGGCCTTCTCTGCCCAGTCCGAGTGTCCACTATATCAACGGTCCTAACCCTCAAAAGCCCATTTGAATCCATACTTATATCAGGCAAAAGCATATACAGAAAATACTTAGCCCTCGTTTGAAGGTCCGCATTGGCTATCTCCTCAGCAGTAGGTGCCCTATTCACACCCAAATAACACCTCGCTAAGCTGCGAGGAGAGATAAAGCTTAAATACTTCTCCGCTTCGCCCTTGTCCCCACCAAACAAATCCACCAAGCTTGCACTGTTTAAACACGCTTTGTAAGCTTTATACCACTCCTTAGGGTCGCTACTTTTCTTGACATCCACCTCATCCGCAGAAATTCCCAACTTCTTAGCTATACACCTCTTAATCAAAAAACTGTCCTGATAGTTAAATTCCTTGATTGCCTCCATCGCCTGAGAACAGGAAAACCCCCTCAACTGAGCCACAAAATTGGATAGCGTGTTTGCACCCAAAAGCACTTCCTTCGCAACAGGTAAAAACGTGGCTAACCCATACAACGCCAACGCAGTTAATGAATCGTCCCAACGGCTAATAAACCTCTGAAGCTCACCTAAGTTTATAACATTTTCTAACCCAGCAATAAAAGAAGAGGCCGCATTTATCCCACAAGCACCCACAGGAGGTGTTAGCCCTCCACCAAATTGCCCCTGAAAAAGCGTCAAATCCCCAGGGTCTCCACCCTTAGGCAGCGCCAACCTATCATACAAATCCCCCTGCACCTCTATCCTTATATCATCACCAAACACATGAAAGGTAGGTGTAAATAACATTAGCCCCGCAAGCAAGCCTGCTATAGCCCTCCTCATGGCAAGCCCTCCAAAAATTTAATGGCGGACT
>Ga0079997_104343_pt1 | contig 15762 bp, 17 predicted proteins | sample PerSpoCPS_CMetaG_FD_69200 | JGI IMG/M metagenome (GOLD analysis project Ga0079997, IMG submission 69200) | Archaeal communities from Yellowstone National Park, Wyoming, USA - Perpetual Spouter C (PS_C) MetaG (SPADES assembly) (version 2) | ecosystem: Environmental > Aquatic > Thermal springs >... | reverse complement strand
GCTGCAGTCGTCCATTGAGCGTTGTTGGTGACCACATAGTCAATGAGGGCGCCCGTCGCGCTTTGCCCCCCTTCTGTCAGCCACATGTTCGGCACCATTGCCCCAAAGTAAGGTCCCCAAACGCCGGGCACAAACTTGGGCTCACGGGAAACTGCCATGTGGCAGGACGAAGTGCCGCCGATGAGCGCCAAAGCGATTTCCAGCGTCTCTAAGGGCGTCCCGTCCACACCTTCGTCTTTCCAAACAGCGCCCAGCAACCCGATCCCTCCTGCATGGGCGTCAATGATGCCGACGCCGACGGCTGTGTCGGTTGTCAAGCCCAGATGCTCAGCGGCTTCGGGCGTCAGGTTGCCCGCCCACTCGCCCATCGGACGAACTTCGTCGCTCACCCGCTCACCATCCAGCAAATCGCCTAATCCGATTTGCTCGTAAAAACTCCTGTCCCATCGCCCCTCGTGCCCAAGATACAGCCACTTGCAAACGACGGTGCAAAGGCTGCGGACATCGTGCCCTGTAGACCGAAAGACCATGAAGTCGGCAAGGTCAAAGAACTTGCCCGCCTGCCGCCAAGTTTCGGGCAAGTGGTGCTTGAGCCAAAGCAGTTTTGGCGGCTCCATTTCGGGCGAGATGACGCCACCGACATATTGCAGGACGGGATGGCGGGTCGCATTGATGCGGTCGGCAAATTCAATGGCGCGGTGATCCATCCAGACGACGATGTTCCACTTTGGGTCGCCCGTCGGCGAGACGGTGATAGGGCGAAAGTCTTTGCCCAATGCCACCAACGAGCAAGTGGCGTCGTAACTGATGCCGATGACTTGCTCAGGGCGAATGCCTGCATTGACGACGGCAGCCCGCACCGCCCGTCCCGTCGCTTCCCAAATGTCGTCGGACGATTGCTCCACGAAATTTTCTCTGGGTCGGGCGATTTGAATGAATTCAACGGCGTGCGCCACCATCGTCCCATCCAACGCAAACACACCCGCCCGAACGCTCATCGTCCCGACATCCACACCGATGACATAACCCGTCCGTTGTGCCGTCACGGCGCTCACCTCCCCTCAGCGTCATGGCGTTTTTGTCAATAGCCGTGCACCGTCCCGTCGGCGCGCCGAATTTGGGGCATGTAGGTCGGCACATACGGGAAGCGTTCCGCCAACTCCTCGTTGAAATCAATGCCCAAGCCGGGCGCCTCGTTGGGGTAAGCGTAACCGTCCCGCACCTCGCAGGGCGTCGGAAACAGGTCGCACAACACTTGAATGCTCCGAAAGTCCGTCCACTCCTGCACGCCGAAGTTGGGGATGGACATTTGCACATGGAGCGCCGCCGCCTGTGCGATCGGACCCAAATCGGCAGCGCCGTGAAACGCCGACTTGACCCCGAAAGGTTCCGCCAGCGCCATGATCTTCTTCGCCTCCGTGATGCCGCCGACATGCAACGGCGGGATGCGGATGTAGTCAATCCAGCGGTTGACGAAGAGCGGGAGGATTTGCTCGCGGTCGCAAAAGATTTCGCCGATGGCTAACGGCGTCGTCGTTTGGGAGCGGATGAACGCCAACGCTTCTTTTTGCTCTGGCGAAACGGGGTCTTCAAGGAAAAACAGGCGGTAAGGCTCCAAGCGCTTCGCCAGTTGGGCGGCTTCAATGGGGGAAAGTTGCTCGTGGACATCGTGGAGCAACTCCACTTCCATGCCCAGTTCGCTGCGAAGGTGCTCAAAGAGTTTGGGCACTTCAATCAAGTAGCGGGTCGGCTCAAAGTAAGTCGTGCCCGGCAGTCCTTCCCGTTCGGGCGGCTCAAAACGCAATTTGCCCGAACCGCCGTAGCCGCCCATTTGCGCCCGCACGACTTTGTAACCTTGCTCCAACCACTTGCGCACATTGTCGGTGACTTCCTTGAAGTCGCGCCCGTCGGCGTGGCGATAGACCAAAACGCCCTTTCGGCACGCCCCGCCCAGCAATTGGTAAACGGGCATGTTCGCTAGTTTGCCCTTGATGTCCCAAAGTGCCATGTCAATGGCGGCGATGGCGCTCTTGAAAATCGGACCGCCCCGCCAATAGGTGGCGCGATGGAGGAAGTGCCAAGTGTCTTCAATGTTGCGGGGGTCTTTGCCGATGAGCAGGTCTTTCAGGTGATGGAGCACGGCGGCGACCGCCAGTTCGCTGGCATGCAGCGTCCCTTCACCGACGCCGTAAACGCCCTCGTCCGTCATCACCTTGACGACGACATAGTTCATCCCGCCCCGCCGATACAAATGCCCGATGCCCTCAAACCGCTCCGTCGCCGTCGGGTTGACGACAAACACCCGCACCTCCGTGATTTTCATCCTTGTCGCCCCCTTTCGCCACGCATCGTCGGGGATGATTGTGGCGCAGCGCTATCATCTTGAGCGACGGGCGACTTGCGATGAGCGACAAGTTTCTTGGTTTCCGTCGGCTTTGCCGTTCACCAGTCGCCAGTCGCTAATCGCTTCCGTTACAGAAAAGCGGCTCAGGGTGGCATCCTTTGATGCAACGAGTTGTCGTCAGTTTAAGAGAACCGCCCTCCAAGAACCGACGACCGAAAAAAACAGTCGCCAGTCGCTAATCGCCAGTCGCTTCCTTTGTCAAAGGAGGAAGGACAATGAAGCGTCGGGCATTGCTGCGGTTGGGCTTGACAGCGATGGCAGCGAAAGGAGTGATAACGGTGGCGAAAAGTTCGTCGGAGAAGGCGAAAGTGTCGGGAAGGCGTTGGGTGCTTTGGTATCGTCAGCCCGCTCGCCACTGGAACGAAGCCCTGCCTTTAGGCAACGGGCGGATGGGGGCGATGGTCTTTGGCGGTGTCGCTCAGGAGCGCTTGCAACTCAATGAGGACTCAACCGCAATCGCCCTTCCCAATAAACGCCCCGCGTGAGGGGCGAGCGGAAGAGGACGAACCCGTCGGCATCGTCCCGCTCCACCAAACCTGCCTGCGGGTGAAGGACTTTAAGGGCGCGTTCGCACCGGGCAACGGCGTCGTCCCAATCACCTTTCGGTCGCCACCGCACCGTCAATTGCTTAGCGGCGCAGGAAAAAGCGTCATGAGCGCAGGCATGCAGTTGCACGGTGAGACCGTTGGCGTCCACGCAGGGCGTCATCTCGCCCTTTTGTAAGGCGTCCCAAAGCCGTTGCGCCAGTTGCATCGTGCGCATCGGCGTCACCTCCCAAAGGCTAAAGGACTTCCTCTTGCGCACGGTCTTTGTCCAGCACGCTCAACCGCACCCTTCGCCCGTTTTTAACCGTCTCCAAGTGCACGGGGCGCTTCCAAAGGGCGTGAATGTTTTTGGTCGTCTCAACGGCGTAATCCCAGCGCAAGTCCACGCCCTCGTGCTGATGCCAAAGGTAAAGTTCGCCCCGATTGCGATAATTGCCGTCCACGACCCAAATGATAGGGCGACCACAGTTGGTCAGCAAAAAGAGCAACTTCTGTTTGACCGTCTCAAACTGGCGGCTGCTAATCTCGTAAGCACCTGTGTAGCGGTTGAACTCGTAGGTGAACAGTTTGTGCTTGCGGACGAACTCTTCCGTCAGGAAGGCGTCAATGAAAGTGACATCGTTGTGGACGCGCCGAACCTCAAAGAGTTTCGCCATCCCCAAACCGAGCCCCTTGTCCCACGCCTCTTTCAATGCCAAGTCGTCACACTCCTCATACTCTTTGCCGAACCGCCCCTTATCCCACCGTTCCTTGATGTCCCGCAGCAACTCCAAGCCCAGTTTGTAAGGGTTGAGCACCCCTGGCGCTGCCGCTGTCACCGCTGCGTGGCGGTCGGCATAGTCAATCAACTCCTCGTCCTTGAGCACCCGCTCCGTCATGATTTTGCTGTGCCAGAAAGATGCCCAACCCTCATTGAGCACCTTCGTCATCATCTGCGGGGCGAAGTAGTAACTCTCCTCGCGGATGATGGACAAGATGTCGCGCTGCCACTCTTCCAGCGGGGCGTGTTGGAGCAAAAAGAGCAGCAAGTCTTTTTCGGGGCGGGACGGGAACTTGCGTTGGGCTTGGCGGCGGCGCTGGCGCAATTGGCGCAACTCTTCCAAAAACTCTGGCGGGTTCACCCACTTGTCCAAGTAAGACTTGCTGGGCAAGCGGGGCACGGTGGTGACAGGGGCTTCAGGGTCTTCGCTTTCGTCCTCATCGGGGGCGGGATAGCGCTTGACATAAGCGGCGTGGAAGTCAATCATGTCCTCAATGGACAGGCAAAGGTCAATGAAACTCTCCACCCGCTCCTCGCCATAGCGCTCAATGTAGCGCTGCACGCGGACGGCGTGGTTCGCCATCTCGTCCAGCATCTTTCGGTTGGTGTGGGCGAACCATTGGTTGTTCTTGAAAAAGTCGGCGTGGGCATAGACATGCGCCATGACCATCTTGTGCTCCAGCATCGTGTTGTTGGAAAGCAAGTAGGCGTAGCAAGGGTTGTTGTTGATGACCATCTCGTGGATGACCTGCAAGCCGTAGGTGTAACTCTTGCGAACGCGCTCATACTCCATGCCCCAGCGCCAATGGGGGTAGCGGACGGGGAAGCCCGTGTAGGCAGCGAGTTGGTGCATCTGCTTGTAACTGACCAACTCAAAGACGACCGGGAAAAAGTCCAGCCCGTAGTCGCGGGCGATCGCCTCTATCTCCCGCCGCGCCTTCTCCAGTTCAGGCGGCAAACTCATGGTGTTCACCTCGCTGTCGCCAGCAATTATAAGCGCCTGCTCCCCATTCGGTTAAGGCGATATGTGCCTACGCCAATGTTTCTGCCCTCAAAATCACGGTTGCGCCCCTGAAAGGCAACTTTGCACCCACTCACGAATCTTTTCGGCTTGTTGGAAGCGTTCTTGAGCAAGGGACAAGTTCGTTGAACCGCCTTGACCGCTCTAAGAAAGGGATGCCTTCAAAGGCATCGGGGACGACGATCAAGTCCAAGTCGCCGTCGGGTCTCGCCGTCCCGTTGACGCGGGAACCGAAGGCGATGAGATGGCGGGGTGAAAAGAGTTCCTGAATGCGACTCAAATTCACCGCAAGGTAATCCCGCAACTCGGTGTCAGCGATTTCCAACACGGGCGTCATAACCCGCTGCCCCTTTTTCTTTCGGGCAATTTCCGTCCGAAAGGTTACCCCGCTGCCAGCATCACCATCACGACCATGCCGCAAATTTTGCCCACTCCTTCCCTTTCCCGCTCAGGTCAGCCAAGCGATGTCGGTTTGGTTGTTCCATGAGGGTGTTTGGAAAGGGAGGGCGAGGCTCCTGCTGAGCCGAACACATCGGCAAATCGTGAGATGGGCAGGTCAGCAGAGAGGCAGTTGGGCAGGTCGGAGGGATAGGCTCACCGGGAGGTTCGCCCTCCCATTGGCTCAATTTCCGAACACACTCTTGCTCCATTGACATAACTTCGCCCTGCTGCAACAATAAAAAGGCTGACCAGTCGGGGCGGTGAAAAGGGATGCCAAAGGTCGTAGCCATTGGGCAAGGGGCGTTAGTGGCGACGATGGGCGTGGAAGCGCAAGTGGTCACCCTGACATTAGATGCCTTGCTCATGTGCGGCTTTCCCATCGCACAAGTTTGCATCTTGCATCCCAATGAGCGTCAACCTGCCATCGCCTCCGCCCTCCAACGACTCCGAAAGGAGCGCTCCTTTTATCGCCAAAACGGTCTGAACCTTCGTTGGCTTTTCCAACCCATTCAAGATGGCAGCCATTACCCTGACGATTTCGTGACCGAAGGGGATGTCGCCCTGCTTTTGCGAGTGCTCTATCGCACCGTCGCCCAACTGAAACGCAAAGGCTTCTGCATTCACTTGTCCATTGCGGGGGGGCGAAAAGTGATGACGGCGATGGGCATGGTCGTCGCCCAATTGTTGTTGGACGAACATGACCATGTTTGGCATTTGCTGTCGGAAGGCAAGTTGCTGCAAAGCAAAGCGATGCACGCCCAAAAGTCTGATGAAGTGGTGTTGGTGCCCGTGCCCATTCTGCGGTGGAGTTTGTTGCCGTCAACGGTTCAGGAAATCCTGCTCTGGGACGACCCTTACCGCGCCATTGAACGCCAGCGCCAGTTGCAGCAGCAGCAGCGCTGGCAATTGTTACAAACCTTCTGGCAAAAGTTGACGCCCGCCGAACGGGAAGTCGCTGAAGCGTTGGTGCGTCACGGCGAAAAAACTGAAGCGTTAGCGAAACGCCTGAACCGCACCGCCAAAACCGTCCGCAACCAGTTGCAAAGCATCTATGCCAAATACCGCGAGCACTTTGATTTACCTGCCGATGCCAAAGTCCGTGACCGCCTGATCGCTGACCTTGCCCCTGTTTTGACGATGCTGGGCAAAAACGAACTTCGCTGAAGGCAGCGCTTGGGCAATTTTGCCCAAACGGTTTTGAGGCGTTGGTCTCAGGCGTTATCGCAAGCGAGCCGTTATCGTCAAAGGGCGGTGAAAGTTGCGATGGCGACGGAGAAGTTTCAAGCGACTTTGGAAACGGTCACTCCCTTGTTTTTGGGTGGCTCTGACCCGCGTGGGCAACCCAACAAACTGACAAAGTGATGCACAAAAACCAAAAGGGGTGGAGGAAAGTGCTGAACTGGCAAGCCTTGCAGATAGGACAGCAAACCCATGGAGAAAACAAATCCGTCCGACTCCTATTAGGGGATGTGGACGCCATCAAGGGTTTTGTTTATGAGGGGCAAAAGTTGCCTGAGATTCGGGGAGGCAGTGAGATGCTGGTGGAACTGGAAGAAGACATCCGAGAAATGTTCAGGCAGAGTTTAAGGGATGGCTGCTTGGTCTACTGCGGAGGTGGCAGTTTTTTGGCGATCGTGCCCGCTGACGAAGCGGAAGCCCTAAAGGAGCGAATTGAACGAATGTATCTGGCAAAAACTGGAGTCGCTACGATAACCGTCATCACTTCAATGCCTATCGGCAATGAGGAACTGGTTCACGGTTTGCTGCCTCACGATGAAACGCTTATCCATCAACTGCAAGGTGTGGGGGTTGCTGAGGACTTGCTCTTCAGCCATTTTGAAGCAGTCGTCCCTGACCGAAGGGAGCGCAAAAATTTTGGCGAATGGGTCGCCCGCTTATCGGCTGACTTGCAGAAGGAGAAACTTGCGAAGTGCATCGCCCCTTTCTTTCCTTCCCTTCCCATTCACCAACGCTGTCAGTCCTGTGGGAGGCGGGCGGCGAACCGTCTGGATACTGTCGTCACGCCCAACGAATGGCTCTGCGAGGTCTGCCATCAAAAGCGCCAGAAAGGGCGCAAGCAGCGGGGCACTTTCACCCAGCAGTTTGCGGAGTGGTTCAAACGCCATCACGGTCAGGATATCCCTGAAAGACCCGCTGAGGATTTAGATGATCTTGGAGGAGCGGAGGGGCGTCTCGCTTTTCTCTATGCCGATGGCAATAACATGGGTGACCTTCTCCAGAGGGCAAAGACGCAAGAGCAATATCGGGATATCTCGGAAGCGCTGGCAACGGCCGTAAGGGAATCCCTTTTTGAAGCCTTGGTAGAAGCCATAGGGAAGGAGCGTCTGGCCAGTGCATCCCATCTTCCCTTTGAAATCATCGCCATCGGGGGTGACGATGTGACGGTCATCGTCCCTGCTCCATATGGTTGGTTGTTAGCGGTGAAATTGCTCCAAAAGTTTGAAGAGCACACCCAAATCCAACGGCTCCATCAAGGGATGGGTACAAAACTCACTATGGCTGCGGGGTTGGTCATCGCTGATGTCAAATATCCCGTGTCATTTATGCAGCGGCTCGCAGAAGGCTTGTTGAAAGAGGCGAAGCGAAGCGCCAAAGAAAAGGGCGAAGGTTGCCTTTGCCATCTGTGGCTTCGGTCCCCTATCGCTTCCGAGGACGCCAAAGCCATTTTCCATGCTCTTTATCGCCGAAACGGTCAACAAGAGCGATGGCTTACCGCACGCCCTTACACCTTAGGTCAAGCCAAATGCTTAACGACTCTTCTTTGCCGACTTCGCGACCTTCCCCCTTCACAAAGGCGTCTCTTGGCAGAAGCCTTAGAGAAAGGTGTTTATGTATCCCTCAACACGGCACTCTATCAGGTCAAGCGTCGGCTTGACAAGCAGAAGCGCATGGAAATATTGGACGCCTTTCAGCAACTGGGTGACCTCATCGCCCCAGACCCAAACCAGGAAAGGTTGCTCTTTTGGCGTCAAAAGGATGGCAAGTGGCATACTGCCCTCTTGGACGCCCTAGAACTCCTTGAGTTAGGGGTTGAGGGACATGGTGGTAGCCCTTGAATTTACGATGCAGTTTAGGCTTCTCTCAGGACTCCACACGACAGGGGACCGAGTGGAGTTGTGGACAGATAAAGCGTTGGCATTGGATTGGCATACTGGGCGAAAGCCCATCGTGCCGGCGACCAGCCTTAAGGGTTGGTTGAGGGAGGGTGCCGAGCGAATCTTGCGAGCGGTCGGAAGGCCTGCCTGCGACGGTTGCCAACCTTCCAGTATTTGCGGTAACTGTTTGGTCTGTGAGTTTTTTGGACATCCGAGGGCGAAAGCGAAATTGGTTTTTGAAGACGGGAAGTTGGAGTCGGAAAGGCGGGCGACCCGCACCAGCGTCTCGTTGAGCCCTTACCGCAAAACGGCTTACGAGGAACGCTTGTTCACGACAGAAGTCGCTTGGGGGCAAATCTTGACAGTGCAAGGAAAGGGCTTTTTCGCCACGCATGAGGAGGCAAAAAGAGCGGCAGCGCTTTTGTGGTTGGTGGCAAAGGCAGGGTTTGCCCTCGGAGGCGCCCGATCCAGAGGTCTAGGCTGGCTTGAACTCATAGCCTTCAGCGCCCGATGCGATGGGCAGGAAATAGCGGGTGAAGAGATACAAGGGGTCGCTGAAGCGCTGGTGAGAGGGTGAGACCGATGCATGAAGTCTTGGTCGCATTGAAGCCAGAGAGTCCTTTACGGATAGGTGGGGTGAAGGTGAGTGCCAGTTATCTGGACACACTGACCTATCTTCCTGGGAGTGCCTTGCGGGGTGCATTGGCGGAGTGGCTTATCCGTAACGGTCGGCAAGGACAAATCCTTCCCACCGTCCAAAAGATGCGTTTTGGAAACCTGTTCCCATCACCAACTGAAGGGGTTTATGCACTTCCCTTCCCATTGACAGCATTAGAGTGTAAGGGAAAAGGCGGGTTCTTCAATGTGCCTCGGGACAGGCACGAGGAGAAGGGGCATGGGATTCGGGATGCATTACTCATTTCCGTTACCTATCAGGAATTGGAACGAAAAGGGGTAACCTTTCCCGTCCCGATGGCACTGCGTTGCCGAGCATGCAAGGGAAGGATGGAACGAGTGAGTGGGTTTTACGCCCGCTTACCTGAGGGATGGGTGAAAGCCAAGCCTGAGACGGCGATGCAAACCAAAGTCGCCCTTAGTCGGCACCGTCGCGCCGCCCAGGAGGCAATGCTCTATCGGGTCATCGCTATCCGCCCCCAAAGTTATTTTGTGGGACGCTTATGGATAGAAAGCGACGCCGACCTTGATTTGCTGAAGGAAGCGGTGCGCACACTCGGCGTGGGGGCATTAACCACGAGGGGCTTTGGCAAGGCGGAATTGCACGAAGTGCCATCGTCCCTCCCCTCTGTCCGCGAACGGATTCAACACTTCAACGAGAAATTGCAAGAGGTATGGAGACAACTGGCGGACTTAGCCAAGCAAGTGGGCTTCCATGCGCCTGAGAAACCAGAGGGCATTTATTTCAGCGTGGATTTGCTCTCTCCTGCCGTCCTCCATGATGCCCAGGGCATTCCCACCCTGAGGCTTCAATTAAACCTTAACGGTCAGACCTTGAAACCTGTCTTCTGGGCGACTCAACCTGCTCTTGTCGGGGGTTGGTCTACTGCTTGGGGCTTACCTAAACCCACGGCGTTGGGGGCGGCAATGGGCAGCGTTTATGTCTTCCGCACAGAAAAGTCGCTGGATGAGATTGCACCCCCGTTGGAAGCCTTAGAAGCCCAAGGCGTCGGTGACCGCACTGATGAGGGCTTGGGCGAGATTTTGGTCTGTCATCCTTTTCACTTGGAGGTGATGGCAGTATGACCACGCTGGAGCCTCGGATTCGTCAAGCCGTGGAGCGGCGATTGGATGAAGTCGTGGAATGGGCGAGGCAATGTGTTGAGGAGACCCAAATCACCAGCACCAGGATGGAAGAATCCCAATTGCATAACTTGCTCAACATAGCCAACGCGACCGACTCCGTAAAGGCACTGGAAAATTTCGTGTGCTACCAAATGGGACGCCTAAAGGAGTGGCGCCATAACGACTTTGGGCAACGCATCCTTGAGGACTTTAAGCGATTGGGTAACTTAGCCCAAGAGATCGTCAAGGGAAGCAATACAAAAGAGCGCGCGGTGCACATGGAACTCATACGCCTTTACACAGGCTTCCTTTACCGTTGGTTCGTCGCAAAACGCCCCAGAGAGGGGGAAGAGTCATGAGCGCCCTTGAACAGTGTCCTTACATATCTCCAACACCGACATTAGCCTCGTCGCCCTCCCTGATGAGGGCTTGCCCTGGACTTGGGTATTTGCAAGGGCTTCTTCTAGAAATCTTTCGGGTGTTGAGGGACAGAGGCTTCGTCGGCTTGACACTTTGTCAAAGGAGGGATGAGGGATGGTAGGGTTTCACCGATTTGACAATCGGTTCATCGTGACCGCAACCCTTGAGATGAAAACACCCTTGAGCATCGGCAGTCGCCCCTCCTTCCTGCCCACAGGTTCTGACCTACCTGTTATCAAAACGCCAGAGGGAATGCCTTTTATCCCTGGTTCATCCCTCAAAGGTGTCGTCCGCGCTCATACGGAGCGATTACTCCGCACCTTAGACGCCCTGCAGCAAAAATGGCAGGGCAAAAGGGTCTGGGCATGTGACCCATTGAGTGAGAGGGAACGATGCGTCGTGGCGACTTGCTGCACAAATTGCGAGGATTGCAGGGGAAGCAACTGTTGTGACACTTGCCGACGGTGTAAAGCCTGCATGGTCAAACGCCATCAGCGCAATGGCGTTTTAGACGACGCGAAATTCACTGAGGAACTTTTCTTCCACTCTTGCACCGCTTGCCGCCTTTTCGGTTCTCCTTGGCTTGCCTCAAGGGTTTACTTTCAAGATGCGATGTTGATAAACGGCGATGATCTCCTCCGCCTAACCGAAGTCCGCGACGGTGTCGGCATTGACCGTGACCTCGGTTCAGCCAAACGAGGGATCAAATTTGATTTTGAAGTCGTTCCCACCAAGGCGAAGTTCGGCATCCGCATTATCGCCGAGAACATGGAAGACTGGGAGATGGGCTTGTTTCTTCTCTCCTTGAGGGCGATGGAGGAAGGCGAGTTGCCTCTGGGTGGGAAGACGACACGGGGCTTAGGATGGTGCCAATTGCAGGGATTAAAGGTGGAACGGATTACCAGCGCTGATCTGTTGAGTTACCTGCAAGGCAATTCACCATCGGAGGCGGATCCGCAAAACTTTGTGCGGGTGTTCTTACAAGGCTTGTCGCAGGGGGGGTGACAGCGATGCATAAGTGCCTGTGGAATGCACTGGAGATAGAATTCACGCTTGTTCCGAAGTCGCCATTGCTCATCAAATCAGGGAGGCTCTCACCAAACCCTTTCCTCCCTGACATGCAATTCGTGCGAACCTTCATCGGAGGCATGGAGACGGTTTATATTCCTGGCTCATCCATCAAGGGTGTCTTTCGGGGTTTCACCGAAAAGGTGCTTCGGACATTGGATGTGCAGGAGGTTGACGGTGGGCAGGTTTGCGAGCCTTTCGCCGACAACGCCTGTGGACGGCGATTGGGGGAAGAAAAAGATAGCGCCAGGGTGTATCGGCAATCCTGTCATGCCTGTAAACTCTACGGGAACACCCGTCTTCGGGGGCGCCTGTCATTCAGTGACCTCTTTCCTAACAAGGAAGTCGTAACCGAAACTCGCTATGGTGTTGCCATTTCACGCCTGACAAATGCCGTCGCCCAAGGTCCTTTTCAGATGGAAATCGTAGTGAGCGGGGAATTCATGGGGAAACTGCGGCTGGAGAACTTTGAGGTCTGGCAACTCGGTTTACTGGCGCTAACGATAAAAGGCATTAACGACGGTCTAGTTAAGGTCGGTTTCGGTAAAAACCGAGGCTTCGGCAAAGTGGAAATCTCGGTCACCAGGGTCGTAGTGGACTTAGCAAAAATAGGTCATGACATGTCGCCGTCGGAACTTTGGGGGGTCGGAAAGTTCATCAACAGAGGGGAAGAGCGGGAGAAATACGGTTTAACCCCTGATGACTTTCTTACGGACTTGCCTGACACAGAAGCAACCGACCTTGGTATCTTCGTGCGCCGAACTTACGATGCGGAAAGGTGGCATCGGGTTGCGGAAAAGGCGATAGAACACTTGCCCACTGCCTTGGGGGTGGCGAAATGAGGGCGCAAGGCTTTGTTTATGCGGGTATGGTCAATGGGGAGACCTTGCGCACACTGCTGAAAGAGTTGAGGGGGCAAGTGGCTTATTTCCTTTGGGACTTGGCGACGATGCGAACGGGCAAAGGGTTACCTGATGACTTGAGGGACAACGGCATCGCTTTCAATGACCACTGCGAAATCCGCTGGCAACGCATCGGGAACGATCAGTTCCGTGTCTTGGCTTTGAGCGACGAGGCGGCAGAACTGCCCCCTCTTCAGCAAGTTCAAGGAGAATGGACGGTTGAAACGGATGAATGTCCCATCCGCTTAGTCCCTTTGAAGGTTTCTCAGTTTTGCCCGCCCTTTGAACGCTACCCGATTGTGGACAGTGATAAGGCAAGGCTGCGCTGTCGGGTTTTCTACCGCGAAGGTATCGCCATCTTCATTAGCCCTAGGGAGGTGTTGCCCGATGAGTAAGAGACAATTTGGAGCGGCACCAAAACCTTTTGCCTTAGTCTCCCTCCCAGACGAAGAGCCACAGCGGAAGGTAGCGACCTATCACGAGCGTTTCCTAGAGTTCACGGGTCAACTGCAACTCGTCTTCTATGTCGTTTCCAAATACCTCTTTGTCGGTTCAGGCGAATATGAGTTTGACCCTAACGCAAGGGGCGACCGTCCTGATGTCTGGCATACCTTTTATCGGCGTAACGACAAAATCTGCATCCCTGGGAGTAGCATCAAAGGTGTCATCCGAAGCATCTTGGAAGTGATTTCTAACTCATGTGTCTCGCAAAGACATAGAAGCGAGCAAGTAAAAGATTCCCATCAGCCCTGCCAATTCCGTGATCTGAGCACGCCTCTTTGCCCTGCATGCCGTTTGTTCGGGACGACGGGATATCGCGGGCGGGTGCACTTTGAGGATGCCAACCCGCAAGGTGATGTCAAGACGCAGGTCGTGAAGATTGCCGAACTTTTTCAACCGAAGCGCTGTGAACCTAATAAGCGCCGTTTCTACCAGCACAAAACTTTTCAACCCCTCCCCAATCAGCGTCCTGAAAAGAACTTCCGATTCGTAGAGGCGTTACCTGAAGGGACAGGCTTTGAGGTGACGCTTTCCTTTGAAAACCTGAGCCAGGCGGAGTTGGGCTTAGTGTTCCATGCTCTCGGTTGGCAGGCAAGGCAGGAAGGTTTTAACCTCACCTTCACCCCCAAACTAGGTGGCGCTAAGCCCCGATGTTTTGGAGCGGTTCGCTTTGAACCGCAGCGATTGAAACTATGGCATAGCAGTAACTGGCGCACCCTTCTCGCCCCAGAGACTCTAGAGGGAGACTCTTTGAAGCAATTCCTTTGCGAATGCCTAAGAGCCTGCCAACAAGATGTGACCCTATTTAATCACTATTCTTGGCAGGCATTGGTTGAGGGCTTACGACCCCAAAGCGACTCGTGCCCAGGAGGCGTTTACTGATGACGACGGATGAAAAGGTAGAATTGGCGCAACAAATGGCAGGTCAGTTGGTTGGCGTTGTGCCTTCAGAGTGGAGGAAGTGGTGCTCTTACGCCTCCCGCAAAGGGCTTAAAAGAGCGCTGCAGTTAGCGAGATGCCTGCAACATTCCCCGTCTCTCAGGCCAGGTCAGAGACAATCCTACCAAAGCATCGCTAAGGTCATCGCAAGTTTCCAAGTAGATTTGGCGAATCTTTCCCAAGACGATTTCCTTAAGGTGCTCGGCTATGCAACGCGTTGGCTTTTCGCTCGGAGGGGGACGCAATATGCAGAAAGGTCTCGTAGATAGCATGATCGTCATGGACTACGATAACGCATTTGAAGACGCAATAGAATGGTGGGAGAGGCAATTGGAAGACGGTTGGGAACTTCATATCTCACAGGTATCGCTGATGGAAATGCTTAAAGGCATCGCAAAATCGCCAGGGAGCCGCGAAAAGGCATTCAATGACTTCCGTTTTCGTATCCAAGAAATACGCAAAGAAGGGAAAATCCGCCGAATTTGGCCTATCACCCAAGGCATTTCAAAAATTGCCCATTCTCTGTTAGAGCAATATTGCCGAAGATTCACTCCCCCTTCATGGTGTGAAAGGATGGAATCCCTGATCTGCGACATGCTCATCGCTGCTACGGCGTTGAAGCACGGACTATTTTTGTTCACTGAGAACCTGCGCGACTTTCAATGGATAGATAGTTTGCGTGTGGAGAAGGTTGATTACGAGATTGAAGGAGGAGGCGAAATGACATGAAGAAAATCCTTCTCGCCACCTTAGGGGAAAGCCCCGCCGTCGTAACAGAGGCGATTGACCGCCTAAAGTCTGATGAAGTGGATATTGGTGCCGTGACTATTTTAACCACTAAGGACATCTACGCCCAAGAAGCCCTTAATCTGCTCGCCCAACATATACCCGACTATTATCAGGGTAGGGTTGAGTTTCAAGGTGTTGCAGGGACGAGGTTGGTGGACGCCTTTTACGATGTAGATAGCGATAAGGCAGTAACCGAGTTTATGCAAGAGGCATGTTCTGTCCTCCGAGATTATCGGAGGTGGGCTGAAGTGCATGTGTGCATCGCAGGGGGGCGCAAAGCCATGTCGGCTTTACTCACCCTTGCGGTTCAGTTTTACGGTGCTACATCGCTGTTTCATATCATCCTGCAAGACCCAGAGATTGAGGAGGGCGGTCATATCACCAAACTCAAGAACCTTCCGAAGGAGGAACAAAACCGTTACCTTCACCCGCCCATAGACCAAATCAAGTTGGTTCGTCTACCCTTCATTGGCTTATTTGCGATGTTGGGCGACATCCTTAGGGGCTTAAGGGGTGAGGAAGTGAGAGGAGAGGTGCGGGAACTTCTGGAACAAAACGGTTTGTGGCAAGGGGGCAACATAACCGAGTTAGGTAGGATGGTGTTACAAGTGCTGGAAAATGTGGAGACTTTACCTGAACCGCGTGACGGAGAGTGCGAAATAAAACTGGCAGAGAAAGAGCCAAAAGAGGTAGCAGAAACCTGTAAATGGGCAGACCTATTCGCCCATCGGTTCTCCTTTGTCAAGCGCATAGAAGACATCGGTTGGCGGGAAGGCCAACCGAAGGTAAAACCAGAACCCCCTGATAAACTCGTCGTTTTCGTCCCAGGGCGTCGGGTGAGTGGGGTCGGTTTTCGCCTGACCACCACGGCTCAAACTGAAGGACAACTCCAGCGCGCCGCTCAAGAAGTGGAACGATTGTTGAACAGGGAGTTGCATCGTCTATGAAAGCCTTTACCTTTTTGGGCACAGGTGATTATCAGGCTGTCACCTACTACTGGAGCGATGCGGAAGGTGAGCGAAAGTGTCAGACCCATCTTTTTCCTGAAGCCGTCGC
>Ga0079997_116897_pt1 | contig 15777 bp, 14 predicted proteins | sample PerSpoCPS_CMetaG_FD_69200 | JGI IMG/M metagenome (GOLD analysis project Ga0079997, IMG submission 69200) | Archaeal communities from Yellowstone National Park, Wyoming, USA - Perpetual Spouter C (PS_C) MetaG (SPADES assembly) (version 2) | ecosystem: Environmental > Aquatic > Thermal springs >... | reverse complement strand
CAACAAATGAGAGAGGATATGGATAAAAGATTTCAGGGGTAGATAGAAGGTTTGAAGCAATAGACAAAAGGTTTGAGCAGATATATGATGAGATAAAGCGCATAAGGCAAGATATGCACAATACGATATCTGCTATTGGTTCAAGGTGGGGCGTTGCTGCTGAAAGGGCTTTCAGAGAAGGTCTAAAAGAAATCTTAGGAAAATATTTTAACGCAGAAGTGAAAGAAATTTATGTGGAAGATAAAGAGGGAATAGTAAAAGGAAGATCAGGAAAATATCAGGTGGATATCCTTGTACAAGACAACATCCACATACTTATTGATGTAAAAGCGCAAGCAACAGATTTAGATGTTCTGCATCTCCACAGGATTGGTTTAGTTTACGAAAAGGAGAGGGGAGTGAAACCAAGACTTATTCTTTTAACCCCATACGCAAGAGATGAAGCGTGGGAAGAAGCCAGAATCTTGGGAGATGTTGAAATCTTAACAAGTCCCCGAGACTTCAAACCTTAGAATTTTAGGAATTATATAAATTTTTGATTTTGTAAAGCCTTATTTTTGTGTAAAACTTTTTCTGGTTCGGCATTAATATATTTAAGTCCTATGGTTAAGACACGATTTGCTCCTTCTCCTACCGGTAGATTTCATGCTGGTGTTGCAAGAACTGCTCTTTTCTCTTATCTTTGGGCAAGAAAAAATAATGGAAAATTCATTTTAAGAATCGATGACACAGATAAAGAAAGATCAAAAAAAGAATTTGAAGATGAAATAAAAGAGGGTCTGAAATTTCTGGGTATTGATTGGGATTTGGAATTCAGACAATCAGAAAGATTAGAAATATACAAAAAAATTGCTTTTCGTTTGATTGACGAAGGATTAGCTTACAAATGCTATTGCTCGCCGGAAGAACTTGAAAAATATAGAGAAGAAGCTCTGAAAAAGAAAATATCTCCCAGATATCCTAAAACTTGTAGAACGAGAAAGGATTCTCCTGATAAACCTTTTGCGATAAGGCTCAAAGTTCCGGAAGACGAGCTTTATGTTGAGTTTGAAGACCTGGTTATGGGAAAATTGAAGGTTGATACATCTGAGATTGAGGATTTCGTTCTTTTGCGTTCAGATGGCTCACCAACATATAACCTCGCATCAGTAGTTGATGACGCTGAATACAAAATAACACATATAATAAGAGGTGCAGACCATATATCTAATACTCCAAAACAGATTTTACTTTTTAGGTTTTTAGGACATATCCCTGAGTTCGCTCATATTCCTCTTGTTTTACCAGACGAAGGAGTTGGCAAACTTTCAAAAAGAGCTGCACAAGATGTCAGCAAAATTTATATTCTTGACCTCAAAAAAGAAGGATTTTTACAGGAGGCAATTGTAAATCATCTCGCAAGACTCGGATGGGCTTTCGGAGATAAAGAAATCTTCTCAAAAGACGAACTCATTCAGCTTTTTGATATCAAAAACATTCACAGAGCTCCCGCAAGATACAACTTTGATAAACTCTACTGGCTCAACTCTGAATGGATAAAAATCTTAGATGACTCGGAACTTATAAAGAGACTTTCTGATTTTTCAGGAATGAAATTTTCAGAAGATCAAGAAAAGAAAATCTTCAAAATTTTGCCTCAGGTGAAAATAAGGGTAAGAAACCTCAAAGAAATGTTAGATATGATTTTACCTTTGTTTGAACTAAAAGATTATGATGTAGAAGGTCTTGAAAAATTTGTAAAAACTCAAAAGGGAAAGTTCGTTCTTCAAGAATTTATTAAAAAACTCCAAGATATAAATTTTGATGGAGAAGATAGTAAGAAAAATTTTGATTTTGTTATGAAGGAAATCGCAGATAAAGTTGGAGAAAAAGTCGTTTTTGTCGCTCAAACTTTGAGAGTTGCTCTCGTTGGCAAACTTGTCTCTCCCCCTCTTTTTGATGTAATAAACGCAATTGGAAAAGATGAAGCACTATCAAGAATAAAAAAAGCTCTGGAACTCTGAAATTTTTTAAACCGAAAAGATTCCAAAATTGAGCTTCAAATCCAACTGCTTTTCAAAACTACGGAATCCACTTATTTTCTCTGTACCATTTTACAGTTTGTTTTATTCCTTCTTCGAATGTAAATTTCGGTTTGAAACCCATCTTTTTTATTTTTTCTGTGCTATACATAAAATCTCCTGCAAAGTAATCGTTCCACTCTCTATCAAGTCTTGGTCTCAAAGGAGTGTTAAGATTTTTCTCTTTTGCAACCTCAAACCACTGGGATAAAACTTTTTCTTTCAAATCATCATATATAGGAAGGTGCGAAATAAGGAGTGTGAGTGGTCTTGCAACAAAGTATGGAATTGATTTTTTAAGTTCAACCCCGCATGCATTTGCTATGACCTCAATCATATCTCCAAATGGCAAAGGAGTATCATCTGCTACATTAAATATCCTTGAATCAGCTGAATCTTGACTTATTTTTTCGCCGAAAAATCTTTTTATTGCAACATCAACCGCATGAGTGACATCTAAAACATGGACAGAATGAGTCATAGGACCACCTTTTACAGATGGTAAAACTTTTTTCCCTTTTTCTCTTGCAAGCGAATACAAACCTATGAGCATCGCATAACCATATTTTGACCTCGGACCATACATCAAAGTTGGACGAAGTATTACTGCGTTAATCCCCATTTTCATATAAGTTTTTACTATATCTTCTCCTTCCTTTTTTGTCTTCTCATACTGATTTCGTGGTTTTGGATTTGTATCTTCATCTGCCGGGATTTTTTCTGGTTTCCCATAAATTCCTGTTGAACTTATGTGTATGAACAATCCTACTTTTCCCAAACTTGCTCTGCAAATTCTTTCCACTGCATCTACATTTACTCTTCTCATAAGTTTGGGATTTGCTGAAAGGTCAAAAATTCCGGCTGTATGAATTAAAACATCAATATCTTTTTTGAAAAACTCGGAAAGTGTATCTGATGTGAGATCGCAAGGAATTATATCCTCACAAAATTTTTTTATTTCAGAAAAATCGGATGTAGGTATATCGGTTGCGACTACTTTGTACCCTTGTTCTGATAAGAATTCAACAAGATTTACTCCTAAAAAACCCGCTGCGCCTGTTACGAGACATCTCATAAAGTGTAAATTTTTTATTTACACTTGGTTTTTGCAAGTTCCAAAAATTTTTTCTACCTCGTCAAGCACAATATCTGCAAGGTAAGAACTTCTGACTTTTGGACCAGCGAAAACCGCTTTGAAACCTAATTTTTTGCAAAATTCTCTCAAAAACTCCCATTTTTCTTCGGGAATAAAAGAATAAACTTTTCCGTTCTTTGTAAGAGATGGTTGAAAGTACTGACCAAAGGTTATTATATCGCAGCCAGTTTGAGCAATTTTTTCAACGGCTCTTTTTAGCTCATCATCTTTTTCACCCATTCCTAAAATAATGGATGTTTTCGTTATAAAACCTTTGCTTTTTGCATATTCTAGGAGTTCAAGCGATTTTTCAAAATTTCCTTTTGGTCTTACTCTTTGATAGAGCTCTGGTACAGTTTCAACATTATGAGCAAAAACATCAGGTTCTGCCGAAAGCACTATATCTAAATTTTTTATTTCGTATTTTAGGTCAGGACATAGTATCTCTACTTTACATCCTATCTCTTTTACTGATTTTATGCATTCTGATATGTGTTTTGCTCCGCCATCTTCAAGGTCGTCTCTTGTAGGAGAAGTCAGTACAACATATCTTATTCCCATCTCTTTTACGGCATTTTTTAGGTTTTCGGGCTCATTTGGATCAAGAGGCGGAGGATTTTTTGATTTTTCTATTGCGCAAAAAGAGCAATATCTTGTGCAAATTCTCCCCATAATAAGAAAAGTTGCCGTATGTCTTCCCCCAAAACATTCTGATATGTTCGGACATAGCGATTCCTCGCAAACTGTATGTAATTTATATCTTCTTAAAATCTCTTTTATTCTGTGTGTCTCTGAGAATCTTACTTTTGGTTTTATTTCTTTTGATTCTGCTCTAATCACTTCTATCATTTTAATTTTTTGAAATACTCAAACTTTTTGAAAAAATTAAAAATATTATATTTTTGACCTAAAAAAGAAAGAACAAAATGAAAATATTTCTTGATACCGCAAATATAGAGGAGATTTCAAAGGCAGCTCAGACCGGACTTATAGATGGTGTCACAACTAATCCGTCTTTGCTCTCGCAGGAAGCACAAGGAAATCCGATTGAACATGTAAGGAAAATTATCAGCTTGGTTCCGGGTCCAGTCAGTGTTGAGGTTACAGAAACATCAGCAGAAAAAATGGTTTCGCAGGCAAGGGTGATTTCTGAAATATCTCCGAATGTTGTTGTGAAGGTCCCTATGACGGAGGATGGAATAAAGGCTACTTACAGACTTTCTCAAGAAGGGATAAAGGTTAATGTGACTTTGATTTTCTCTCCATCGCAAGCTTTACTTGCTATGAAAGCGGGAGCTTACTTTATATCTCCGTTCATAGGCAGATTAGATGATATATCCCAAGATGGGCTCAAACTCATAAGAGAAATAGTTCAGATAAAGAAAAATTACGGATTTAAAACCGAAGTTTTAGCTGCGTCTTTGAGACATCCTCTACATTTTGTTGAAGCTGCAAAAGTTGGGGTTGATATTGTAACAATTCCTCCAAAAATATTTTGGCAGCTTTTCAAACATCCTCTTACAGATTCTGGGCTCAAAAAATTTCTTGATGATTGGTCATCAAAATTTAAAGATGGATTTTTATTTGACAAAAAGTAATGAATTTGACAAAGAGAAATGAAACTTGCGGTTCTTGGGACAGAATCTGATGCAGGAAAAACTCACATAGTATCTGGTCTCTGCTGGATTTTAAGTCAAAAAAATAAAGTTAGTATTTTTCCTTTCAAAGGTCAGAATATGTCTTTGAATGCTTTTTTAGGAAAAGATAATGGTGAGATGGCTTTTGCACAGGCGTTTCAAGCTATGTGTTCTTCACGAGAACCTGTGTCTCATATGAACCCGGTTTTGCTCAAACCTATTTCAGATGGAAAAATTGATGTTGTTGTTTTCGGAAAATCGCAAGGTCCTAGAACCTCATCAGAATACTGGAAAAGTTATAAAGCCCGTGTTAAAGATTTGGTTTTTGATGAATTCTCAAAAATTTTGAAAAGGGAGTCAAATGTAATAATTGAAGGAGCTGGAAGCTGTTCTGAGGTAAATATGAAACCTTTTGATTTCTCCAATACAGAGCTCTGCAAAAATTTTTCTATTCCTTTTTTGGTGGTGGCAGATATTTATAGAGGCGGAGTTTTTGCAAAAATAGTCGGAACATACGAGATTTTTGATAAGAAAGAAAAAGATTTGCTCTGTGGGTTTATAATAAACAAAATGTTAGGAGATAAAAGTCTTCTCAAAGACGGAATAGATTTTATTGAAAAGAAAACAGGAAAAAAAGTTCTCGGTGTGATACCTTTTGTGCCAAACCTCAAACTTCCACCAGAAGATGAACTTGATATACTAAACCAAATAGGGATTTTTGATGGGAAAGGAGAAAAAGAAGGTAAAAACTATAATAATAAAAAAATAAAGGTTTATGCTGTAAAAACTCCATATCTATCTAATTACTTTGATTTTTATCCTTTTATCATAGATGATAATTTTGAATTCAGATTTGCGATTTATGCATCTGAGCTTGATGATGGAGATTTGATAGTTCTGGGGGGTTCAAGGAATGTTTTTTATGATCTCAAGTTTTTGAAAGAGAAAGGCTTTGCACAAAAAATAATGAGTTTTATTGGCAAGAAAAAAAACAAACTCATAATAGCTATATGCGGCGGTTATGAATTCTTTTTCAGTAAAATTTTAGATAAACTTGAAATAGAGGGAAATGGAGTAGAGGAGGGGTTAGGTTTGATAAGTGAGAAAATTGAATTTCAAAGAGAAAAAATAACAAGATGGCGTAAAATAAAAGTAGATGCTCCGTTCTTTTCAGGAGTTGTTGAGGGTTTTGATTTAAGGCACGGCAGAACTTCTGAAAATTTAGATTACTTTTCATACAAGAACTTTTTTGGAACTTTTTTGCACTCAATATTTTGGAATGATGATTTCCGCTTTGCAATTTTAAAATACTTTGGAGTTGAAGAACAAAAACCTCTGTGGTCTCTTATATCTTCCAGGATGGAAAAGTGGTCAGATTTACTTACACAAAATTTAGACTTAAATTTTATTGAGAGCTTATTAGCTTGATTGGGCTATTATTATCATCATGATTTCATTTATCATAAGGCGAGTTCTTTTTGGCTTTTTAGTTATTTTACTCGTTATAACCTCTACTTTTTTTCTGCTCAGGCTTTTGCCGGGAGGTCCATTTGACAAAGAAAAAAAACTGCCAGAAGAAATAAAAATAAATATAGAGAGAAAGTTTCATCTTGATAAACCTCTTCATCAGCAATTTCTTATTTACATAAGTGGGGTTTTGAAGGGGGATTTCGGACCATCGTATAAATTCCTTCACAGAACTGCGAATGATATTATGAAAGATACTTTTCCTGTTTCATTGAAACTTGGGCTCACATCTTTTATTTTATCTTTGTTTTTAGGTATATTGTTTGGTACATTATCCGCTTTTCGTTTTGGAAGATTTTTTGAGCTTGTTGTATCTTTTGGAATATCTTTGCCATCTTTTGTCGTTGCATCTTTGCTCATAATCATTTTTTCTTTGAGTTTAAATATGTTCCCTCCGGCTTTGTTTGAAGGTTGGAAATATATGGTTCTACCAGTTATAACTTTATCTTTGGGACCTATTCTTTATATTGCAAAACTCACAAGAACATCTGTTCTCTCAACTCTTCAAGAAGATTTCACAAAATTTGCAAAGTCAAAAGGAATAGGAGATTTCAGGTTCTTTTTACATGTTATTTTAGCGTCTTTGTCTTCTGTTTTCAGTGTGGCGGGACTTTTGTTTGCATTTATGATTACAGGTTCTTTCGTTGTTGAAACAGTTTTCGCAATACCCGGTATGGGAAGATATTTTGTGCTTTCGGTAATAGATAGAGATTATCCTGTTGTTATGGCTTTAACTATTGTTTTCACAACTATTCTGGTTTTCGCAAACATACTATCTGAAATATTATATGTTATTTTTGATCCAAGAGCTCGTGAGAAAATTTGAAAACAAAAAATATGTTTTTTCAGTTCCACTTTTAATTTTCAGGTTTTTTGTTCTGCTTCTTTTTCTCAATTCTTTCGTTTTTTCTTTCGTAATGAGCTGTTCAGGAAAAAAGTCCTCGTTGGAGATCTCTACCGATTCCAAAGAGAACACGGTTGATTCCAAAGAAAGCTCCGTTGAAGTTTCTTTTTCTGATTTGGCTGTTGTTGTTCCTTCCGATGGTCTTCCATCTTATGTCAAAGTTTTGACCTCAAATAATAACCTTGATGTAATTGTTTTTCAAGGTAGAGTTTTTCTTGCTTTCAGAACTGCTCCATCTCACTTTGCATCAGATAAAACTAAACTTTATATTGTAAGTTCAGAAGATGAAAAAACTTGGAAGTATGAAGGAGAATTCTTTTTAGGTAGAGATTTGAGAGAGCCGAGATTTTTGGCTATAAAAGATAAGCTTTTCATTTACTTTGCTGTTTTGGGAAAAGACCCCCTGAAATTTGAACCGGGATTTACTTTATTCTCTTTATATCAAAATAATGGCTGGTCAGAACCTTCGTCTTTCCCTATACCTACTTTCATTCCTTGGAGAATAAAAAGTTTTGGAGATTATGCTGTGATGTTCGGATATGCTGGTGGAGAAAGTGTTTATAATCCGACACAAGCTGAAAAAGTCAAAGTTTATATGCTAAAAACTTCTGATGGGGTAAATTGGGAACCTTTCTGGAAAAACAAGGAGGTTATAATGGAGGGAGGATGCTCTGAAACAGATGGAGAATTTGACGATAACGGGGATTTATATCTTGTTTGCAGGAACGAGCTTGGTGATGAATTTGGATTTGGTTCAAAAATATGTCTTGCTAAAAAAGGTAATTTAGATGAACTTATATGTAAGGCAGATAAGAGAAAGTTTGATTCTCCTTTGCTTTTCAAGTATAAATCCTATATTTTTTTGATCGCAAGGAGAAATCTATCAGATAATGGGTTTTATGATGTAGCGGAAGAAGGCTCTCATTTTGATAGGTACCTTAAAAATCAAATTGAATACTGGAATAAACCAAAAAGATGTTCTGTCTGGCTTATAAAAAAGGAAGATTTGGCAGTGGAATTCCTATATGATTTGCCATCAAAAGGCGATACATGTTTTCCAAGCATATTTTTCAGAAACGAAGTTATAAGACTTTATAACTACACATCAGATATAAACGGTCCGGATATATCTTGGCAACAAGGTCAGCTTTTACCTACATTTATTGTGTCAGGAAATCTCATTATAAAAATACGAAAATAGGGAACTAAAATGCGAAAATAGGGAATTTGGTATAATAAGGAGTAATTTTTTTCTGCTATGCTGTTTTTTTATGGAGCTTATGGATTTACTGGACGGCAGATTTTTGACTTTTTCAGATCACATTTCCCCTTGCAAAGTAAAAAGATCATAATATCTGGAAGAAATAAAGAAAAGCTTGATGACTTGAAACAAAAACTGAAAAATGAATTTCCTCAACTTGATGTTTTGCCTGCAACACCTTTTGATCTTCAAACAAAGAAAATAGATGGAATAAAGTTGGTTGTAAATACTGCTGGACCTTTTTCTGATACGGGAGAATCTGTTCTGAACTTTGCAATCGAAAACGGCGCAAATTATATTGATTGCACTGGTGAGTGGAACTGGACAAAAAAGATAATAGATAATTATGATAAAGTTTTGAGAGAAAGAAAGCTTTTTGCATCATCTGGTGTTGCATGGGAAACTGTGTCTGGTGAGATTTGTGTGAAAGAGCTTGTTGATAAACTAAAACAAGAAGGAAAAATTTCAGATGTAAGAAAAATTCATCTTGTATATCTTGCAGATTTTGCTATGTCTCGTGGAACATTGAAATCTTCTCTGAAAATTTTAAAAAGCGGAGCTATAAGATGGGAATATGGAAAAATAAAACTTGTTCAGCCTGCTGAAAGAAAATTTAGCTTTGACCTTCAAGGTAAATCAAAATTTTTAGCTCTGAATTTATCTACATCAGATGTTATAAATGTTCCTTTTTCTTTGGGAGAGCTTTCGCAAAATATTGAGTTTGAAGTGTTTTTTGCTACATCTCAAAAAAGAGCTCAACTATTTTCTTATCTTATAAAGACTATGAGAAGATTGGCTTCTTTTAGATTTTTCGCAACAATTTCAAACTTTATTTTGAATTTGCTCCCTGAACCTGATGAGAACAGATTGCAAAATAGAGCTTCTGCTTTGGCTTTCGCGTACGACAAAAGCTCCAACATGATATCTTCTTCTGAAATAAAAGCTACAAAGCCCTATTATATAACAGCAAAAATTCTCGCTTTTGCTTGTTCTCAGTTTGAAAAAGGAAATTACAAAAGACTATACGGATATGCTTCCCCTACATCTTTATTTGATTTCCCAAAAGAAATTTTAGTTTGATGTGAAATGATACTTTTGCAATTTAATTCGTTTTTACTTTGATTTTAAACTTTGAGTGGATTTTATGAAATCACCCCGAGTATAAAGAAAGTTTTTTCTAAATTTATAAGAAAGGTTTTTCTTCTTCATTTTTCATAGGTTAGTTCTGTTTAGAAAACTAATCCTATGCTTGAGAGAAAAGTTTTGTTGAAGCTATATCCTACCCAAAGATAAAGTCTTGGAGAGACGAATCCTGCTGATATTATTGGGTTTGATGAGTAGCTCAAGCCAATTCTGAACCATTTTAATGCTCTTGCAGTTAGACCAAAAGACGGTAAGAGCTTTGAAAAATATATAGCTTGACCGAATACAAAAATATCATCTGTAAAGACACTACTACCTATTCCTCCGCCTAATGGTATTTTTTCTTTGAATGTGTTTTGGCTTGAGAAAATTATACTTCCAAAGCTTATACCAAATTTTTCAAAATTATGCAATATAATTCCTCCCAACCCAAGTAAGACATCCTTTTTGCCTAAAATTTCAGGATATTCATCATTCCATTTGAATTTTAGTAGTGGTCCAAATCCAAATTTTGTGTTTTTTATGGAAAATCCATACGATAGGTCTAATCCAAAAATTTTTGCCGAGCCTTTTGAACATATAAACTTTGGCGTTATACACTTTAAACCTATTGCTCCGCTCAATCTTGATGTTATACTATCAGTTGCTCTCACAGAAATAAGTCTTAAATCTCCTTTTATTCCAAAAGATATGTTTATGTCATATTTTCCTATAAGTTCAAGCGATGCAGGATTGCTTTCTGAATGTGGATGAACTATTCCAGCTCCTTGAAATCTTACATCAGGAAATCCTCCGAAAATATAAATATATTTTTCTGCTGAATTTTCTTGATTATTTTCTTCTGCTCTTAAAGGTTCTATTTCACACAAAGAAAAAAGATTGATAGCCAAGATAGTAAAAAAGATGATTGGGAATGTGAAATTTTCAAGTGAAAAGATAACTTTTATCAAGCGGTTTGAATTCTGATTTTTTTTGTTTTTATTCATCGGGTGAATTTGTTATTTCTTCTATTTTTGCTATGACTTTCTTAAAGTCTTCTTCTTTTCTTTTCTTTTCTAAAAAGTACTCTCTATATATTTTGAATATGTTTTCTTCTGCTATTTCAAACTCTGTTTTCAGGAGTTTTGTTTTTTGGTCAAATGTTTTTTCTTCTATATATGCTACGAATTCCGTTTCTTTTAGAATCTTGCTTTTTGCTTCTGCTACTTTCTGAAATGAAAGCGATGAAGGAACTTTTAACCTTACTTTTTTTATATCGTTTGGGTAGCTTTTGAGTTTTGTAATAATACTTTCTATATTTTCTTTTTCCAGATCAAATTCAAATTCCCTCAATTTCCTTTTAAGATCTAATTCTATTTCCTTTTCTTCTATATTGCCGTTCTTTATGTTTAGAACCAAAACAAATTTTTTTTCATCTTTTTCTCCGAAATCTGTTTGATATATTGTTCCTGAGTAGTATATTTTTGTGTTTGGCGATTCAATTTGTTGGAACCTGTGTATGTGCCCTAATGCACAATATGAAAAATAAGGTGGAATTGTTCTTTCATCTATTGAATACTCGTAAAGTAAGCTTATTTCTTTTTCTGTACCAGATGGTTTAGCTCGCATTAAAGTGAGATGAGAAATTAAAATTGCTGTTCCTTCCCTCGCAGCTTTTTCCCCTTTCTCTCTTATGATACTTGATAATATCGCAGAATACTCCGCTGATTTTCTATCTTTTGTCATGTTTTCATCTTCACTGATTTTATTCACCACACTCGGAGATATGTATGGTATTGCAACAAAGCAAACCTTTTCTCCATCTTTTTCAAGTATAAAGAAGGGAGATTTTTCATATTGTGGAAAAACTCTGACATTTGCAAGACCCAGAAGTTTTTTTACGCTTTTGAGGAAATCATGGGAGTCATGATTTCCAGAAATTATAATTGATTTTACCCCTTTTGAATTCATTTCAAGGAAAAATTCCCATGTTATCTCTTGAATATCTACTGGGGGGCTCGGTTTGTCAAATAGGTCTCCTGCAACTAATATGCAATCTATTTTATCTTGAACTACGATTTTCTTTATTTCATCTAGGGCGTAGATTAAGTCATCTTTTCTTGATATGTTGTTGTTCTTTTTTCCTGCGTGCCAATCTGATGTGTGAAGGATTCTCATACGAAAATTCTAAATTTAATACTATTATTACCTATTTGTTTTATCTTTGATTTTGTTTATGAACGAAAATTCTGATAATGTGCGATTTTTTCGCAAGTTTTCCGATTTTTTCCGAGAACTTTTAAAAAACACCTTGGAAAATGAAGGCTTAAAAAAATACGGAGCTAATACTCTTTGGTTATTTCTGGAGCAGTTTCTGAGATTAGTTTTGAGTACTCTTATAGGTATTTGGGTTATAAGATACCTTCAACCTGAAAATTATGGAGCTTTGAGCTATGTTGTAGCTTTCAATCAAATAGCCTATACATTTTCAAGGTTTGGACTTGATGGTCTGGTTGTGAGGGAAATTATAAGAAATGAGAGTGTTCAGTTCAAAATTTTGGGAACATCTTTTTGGATAAGATTTTTGGGAAGCTTTATTATATTTCTTTTATTCATACCTATTTCGTATTTTGTTTCAACTGATTTTGAGCTTTTCTTGTTTATAACTTTGCTCAATTTTGGACTTATGTTGCAGAGCTTTGATGTCGTAGATTTTTATTATCTTTCCAAAGTTCAAGCAAAATACATATCAATAAGGAAATTGATTCAGCTTTTTTTGATATCTATTTTCAAGATTTACTTGATATTGGCAAAGGCGAATTTATTCTGGTTTGTTTTTTCTTACTTTCTTGATTCTGTGAGTTTAGCTTTGTTTTCTTTGATGATTTACAAGTCTCAGAAACTCCCATCTTTTTTCAAGTTCAGTTTATTTGATGTCAAAATAGCGAAATCAATAATGAAAGATGCTTTTCCTTTGTTTCTCGCAGGTGTTCTCAACATAATTCAGGCAAAGGTTGATCAAATAATTATTTTGAAGTTTTTGTCAAAGGAAGAACTCGGATATTATTCCTCTGCGATGAGACTTATAGAGTTTTTTGGATTTATTCCTATGATTGTTTATTGGTCTTTTTATACATCGGTTGAGAGAACAAAGGTTTACGCAAAAGAAAAATTTGAAGGGAGATTGAGAGATTTATATAGGCTTATGACGATAGCTTTTATTTTTACCGGATTACCCATTTTCTTTTTCGGAAAGAAAATCATAATTTTTTTATATGGTTCAACTTACGAGCCAGCAGGAATTTTATTTTCTTTGCTGTCTTTCCGCCTATTTTTTACATATTTTGGAGTAATAAGAGGTATTTATCTTCTGACAGAAAATCTTATATGGTTTAGCACATTTACTGTGTTTTTAGGGGCAATTTCTAATGTTCTATTTAACATAATTTTTCTACCATCATACGGTGCTGTGGGGGCTATAATAAGTTTTGCGATTTCTCTTACTATCACAATATTTTTGGTTGATATAATTTACCAGAAAACAAGACATAACATAAAAATTATGTTTGAAGGAATTATTACATTTTTTAGATTTGAGAGTTTGAAAAGTAAAAATTAGATTTCATGGAAATCGCTAAATTAATTTTATGGTCGGCTTCAAAAAGGTGAAGAGATGGCTTAAAAATAAAAAGTTTTTCCACCCTATTTTATTGACTTATAAATCTTTGAGAGCTCTCGAGAGAACAAAAAATATTTTTGATTTGCTTTGGTATTTTAGAGATGTTTTTGTTTTCTCAAGACTTTCCAGAAAAAATAAAAGACTGGTTTTTAATCTTGCTGATATTTATCCTTGTCTGAACGATAGAGCTTCATACACCCCGATTGAACCTATATATTTTTATCAAGATGCTTGGGCTGCGGGAAAGATTTTTGAGCTCAAACCAAAGTTTTTAGTTGATATTGCTTCATCTGTAAAAACAATGTCAATAATCTCTCAGTATTTGCCTGTTTTGTTTGTTGATATAAGACCACCTGAAAGAGTTAAACTTAGGAACCTTATATTCATTAGAGCTTCTGCTACTGAGTTGCCTTTTAAAGGCAATTCTATTGAATGTATTTCTTCACTTTGTGTTCTTGAACATATTGGACTTGGAAGATACGGAGATAAATTAGATCCATTTGGAACAGAAAAGGCGATAGAAGAAATTAAGAGAGTCACAAAAAATGGAGGATTTGCAATAATAAGTGTTCCTGTATATAGAGAAAATGTTGTTTTCTTCAACGCTCATAGAACATTTACGAGAAGTTATATAATTGAATTGTTTCATAGTTTTGACCTTCTGGAGGAAAAGTATATATATGATGAGATTTTTGATGAATTTATCCCAGAAAAAGGTTTAGGAACGGGGCTTTTTTTATTTAGAAAAAAGTAACTTTTTATTTTAGTAAAATCTCATTTATCACTAGTTTTGGTTTAAATATGAGGAACAAATAAATATGAGGAGCAAATTTTCCAGGGAGGTAAAATATTCATGTTTATTCATGAAAGCAAAATAAAGAGAAAAGTAAAGTTTATTCTCTTTCAGCTATTTAATCTTGTGGAGAACAATAACAATGCTGATCCGAGGACTAATGGAGAGTTTAAACTTCAGGAATTTTTGGTAGGTTTCTGGGCTAATCAAAAGCTAAAAAATATAATTATTTTTGATGTGGGTGCTCATATAGGCGATTGGTCATGTAATCTTTTGAATGAGCTCAAATCAAAAGGGCTTAATTTCGAGATTCATCTTTTTGAACCTCAAAAATCATGTTTTGAAATGCTTCAAAAGAGATTTCAAAAATTTACTAGCGTATTTGTTAATGCTTTCGGTATTTCCGATAAAGAGGGAGAGCAGATCATATATAAGGACTATAATTCTTCATCTCTTGCTTCCCTGTACAGAAGAAAAACAGCTGGAATAAACTTTCACGAACAGGAGATTATCTACCTTCAGAAATTAGATAATTATATTAGGAAAAAATCCATAGGTAAGATACATCTTATAAAGATAGATACAGAAGGACATGACATCAAGGTATTATTAAGTCTTGGAGAATTTTTAAATAATGATTTTGTAGATTTTATCCAGTTTGAATATGGTGGAGCTAATATTGATTCAAGAACTTTTCTTCTTGATTTTTTTAGTTTGCTTGAAGAAAAAGGCTTTTCCATAGCTAAGATTTTAAGAAAGGGTTTAGAGTTAAGGAAGTGGGAGCCTTATATGGAAAACTTTCAGTATTCAAATTATGTTGCGATTTCAAATAAAATCTTGAATGTGATTATGAAATAAAATTCAGGTTAAGATATGATAATCTTTTTAAGTGAAGGAGGATTAGGTAATCAGCTGTTTCAATTTGCTTTCCTTGCATCATATGCCGAAAAAAACGAAAAAATAATAGTCTGGGGTTTTGAAGATATTAACTCACTCTTTGATGTAAAAGACAAAAGGTTTTTTATTTTTAGTATTGAAGATAAAATCTTGGAACTTTTACCAAAGAACTTCCCCCCAAAGCTAAAAAGAGCCTTAAAATATAGAGTTCTTTTGGGGATGATACGATATGGACTTGTGAGAAAAGTTCTTGGAGTTTTAGCAAAAAGCAAAATAATAAGCTCTGTTTCTTTAAAAACTCAGAAAATATGTGAGGATACATATATTGAGGTTCCAGAGGTTGTTTTTTCAGAAGGTATCATATCCTCAGTAAAGTATGTGGGTCGATATTTTTTTCAGTCAGAAAGGTTGTTCAGGAAAGATGTTCTGAAAAATCTTGAATTCAAAGAAAAGTATGTAAAAGGGGCTGAAAAGTTCATTTCAAAGTATCAAGACTACTACAAGGTTGCAGTTCATATAAGGCTTGGGGATTTCAGGAATTACTATATATGTGGTGAAAATCCAATTTTACCATTTGATTATTTCCACAGGCAGATTAGGTGGTTTTTGGAAAACCAAGAAAATCCTTTTTTCATTTTTCTTTCAGATGAACCGGATAAAATCAAAAATGAATTTTCTTATCTTGGAGATAAAATGCTCATATCTGAAAATCCATATCAAGTAGATTTCCTTATTATTACTATGTGTGATGCCGCAATAATA
>Ga0079997_106030_pt1 | contig 15780 bp, 11 predicted proteins | sample PerSpoCPS_CMetaG_FD_69200 | JGI IMG/M metagenome (GOLD analysis project Ga0079997, IMG submission 69200) | Archaeal communities from Yellowstone National Park, Wyoming, USA - Perpetual Spouter C (PS_C) MetaG (SPADES assembly) (version 2) | ecosystem: Environmental > Aquatic > Thermal springs >... | reverse complement strand
AGTTTGGGTTCTGTCCTCTTGCTTTGCAACTTTGAAAAATCTCCCTTGCTTTCTCAACCGCACAATTTACATAGTGAGAATTGAGTTCCGGGAATTTTTGCCTTGTTATCTTGTAAGCTTGTGATTGGGTAAAACCCTCAACGAGCCTTTTGTAAGAGAATCTTACAGCAGAAGAGAAATTCCTCATAAGTTTCAGGATTTGTTCTTTCTCTTTTTTATTTACAACGAGTTTAAAGCTTGTAGTTATGAACATGTGAATTAAACAAATTGTAATAATTGATTTGGGTTTAAAGAGAAATTTTAGCAAAAATTTTTGAATTTAGGTGAGAAATTATAATTTAAGATGATTGCGACAAGGCATAAAAAAATAATAAATCTTATTGTAATTTCAGGACCATCAGGCGTCGGTAAGACAACAATAATAAAGAAGATTTTGCAAGATCCAGAACTGAAAGATAAACTAATGTTTTCAGTTTCTCATACAACGAGGAAAAAAAGAGAAGGAGAAGTTGAAGGACAAGACTATTTTTTTGTATCAGAGGAGGAGTTTATGAGAATGGTTGAAAGAGGTGAGTTTATTGAATGGGCAAAAGTTCATGGGCATCTTTATGGAACTTCCTACGAAAATATCAAATTAGCTCAAAAATCTGGTAAGCTGCTCATTCTTGATATAGATGTTCAAGGAGCTGAAAAGGTAAGAGAAAAAAAGGGAGATTCTGCTATATTCATCTTTATAAAGCCACCGAATTTGGACGAACTCAAAAAGAGACTTGAATTGAGAGGGGACACAAAAGACATAGAAACGAGAATAAATAACGCCAAAAAGGAACTTGAATTTGAAAAAAAATTTGATTACTCTATAGTAAACGAAAATTTAGAAAAAGCACTTCTCCAAGTAAAAGAAATAATAAAAAAGTTCATTAACAACAACAAATAAGAAAAATCACTCCATTACGAGTAGGATTTTCAATCCCTCAATCTTTTCTCTATAAAAAATAAAAAATAGGGGAAGAAAAATAAAAATCGTAAAAAGGTAAGGATAATTCTCCGCATCAGAAGTTAGGTTCAAGAGTAAGGTCTGCTATAAGAATTGTTGAAAGATATTTTCCTTCATTCTCTCCTCCTTGATAAAGCGTTTTTTGAAGCTCACGAGATTTGTTTTGTTGCTCCTCAGGTGTAAGAGAAGATAGATCAAAGCTCCACGGACCGAGCAGTATAAAACCTCCTTCTTCAAACATAATTTTCCCTTCAAATTTCAGGTCCTGAAGTTTTGGAAGACCAACATAATTTATATCTCTTTTTGCTCTTTTATCTCTTCCAGTTATTGCAGTTTGCCCATCAAAAGACACCTCAAATAAATTTCCTGTCATCATAGGATTGACATTATACTTTATACTTTTTGAGTTTATAGTGATTTCTTGGAAATTACATTTTACACCTCCCGTTTTCAAAAATAGAGCTTCATCTGGATTTGGACATCCTATATATTTTTTGGTTTGAATTGAGCCCATAGTTGATCCGAGCCATTCAAGAGGTTGCCAATAACCTAATCCTCCATCGGTAGCCCACGCCCCTGAATTAGCATCAGGTTGCAATAGGACATCACATCCCTTTGAATCAAGTTCCTGAATATAACGAGGAACAAAGGCGTCAAGACTTATAGCAACACAAATATCTACCTCTGTTCCCGGAATTCTGAATACTGAAAGTTCTTCGTATGTTCCAGATGAAAATTGAAGGTCTGTTTTTTCGGTTGGAACAAGATTTACTTTTCTTGTGTAGTGTTTTATTTCTCCTTGTGGAGAGAAAACAAAGCAAGTATTCCAGACATCTGATGTTGTTGCAACATAAAAATATGACTTATCTTTTACTACTTCATCAACAAAAGCAGAGATTGAAAAGCCATCTTTTGAATTTCCTTGAACTTTTTCCAAATAAGGGTAAGGGGAGTTTTGACAAGAGACCACCCAAACTCCGTAATATTTTGCTATTTTTGAGAATGTATCAAAGAAAACTCTCCACAAAGTATCAGTTGCCGCAAGAAATAATTGACGAGCTAAAAAAGTAGAGATTTCTGGGAATTTGCTAATGTAATAAGATGCAGCATTTTGGAACTGATTTTGCAAAAGAGCAGCAGCTGCAAAAGAATTTGAAGCATTTTCTCTTGCGCTTTTTCCTCTTTTACCGAAGAAAAGAAGAGGTAATCCAGCATGTTCTTCAAAAACAAAAACATTCTCATACCTTTTTGATATATAAGGTTTTGCAAGTTCGGCAAATTTCACATAAGATTGAAAATATGATTCTTCTGTTTCAACATCTTTTAGAGTGAATTTGTGTCCAAAAGCAAAGAATCTTACCGTTTTTTGAGAAGGTAAGTTTTCCTCAAAGCTTTTCATTATAACATATTTGTCGCCATTTTCAAAAGTTCCTTCTACCTTCGTTGTTGTAGTATCACCTCCCTTAATACTTCCTTCCTTTTTGCAGTGAGCTGAAATAAACAGAAAAGAAAATGACAGAACAGAAACCAAAAATCTCCACAAAACAGAGAAATCTCCACTTTGCATAAGAAAAAGAGTTAAGGATTTTGAATTTGAGGAATTCATAAGTAAGAATTTTTATTTATATATTTGTTATACTTATTTTTTTTCTTTGCTCTTCACAATAAGCCCCCGTAGCTCAATAGGAAGAGCAGGGGACTTCTAATCCCCAGGTTGCGGGTTCGAGTCCCGCCGGGGGTACCATCTAAAATGAACCTCAAAAAAGTGAGCGAAGTAAAATACATCATAGAGAAAGAAGGAAAGATGAGAACAGATGCTGTGGTATTCGCAAATGAGAATATACTTCCAAAAATAGTAGAAGATAAATCTCTGGAGCAACTCAAAAATGTTGCTTCTTTGCCCGGAATTTTAGGAAGTGCAATAGGTATGCCAGATATACACTGGGGCTACGGAATGCCAGTCGGAGGAGTCGCTGCATTTGATGCAGAAGATGGAATAATTGGTCCCGGAATGATTGGCTTTGATATAAACTGCGGTGTAAGACTTCACACTCTCCAACTTGAAATAAAAGATATAAAAGACAAGATAGAGAAAATTGTAGATTCATTGTTTGAAATGATACCGGCAGGAGTAGGATTATCGGGTCATGTTGAGCTTGGTAAAAAAGAAATGAAAAGAGTTTGCGAAGAAGGTGTTAGATTCGTAATTGAAAATTTAGGATATGGCTCACCAGATGAATTAGAAAACATAGAATCGTACGGCTGTATCCCCGGATCAGATTTTTCATGCGTATCAGAAAAAGCGTATGAGAGAGGAAGAGATCAACTTGGGACCGTTGGTTCCGGAAACCACTTTGTTGAACTCGGATATGTTGAAAGAATTTTCATAAAAGATATAGCTGAAAAGTGGGGAATTCACGAGAGGCAAGTCACTTTACTTGTGCATTCTGGATCACGGGGGTTTGGTCATCAGATATGCGAGGATTACCTGAAAGTTGCTTTGAGATGGTGTGAAAAAAACAAAGCTCCCTTGCCAGACAGACAACTTGCTTACATAGGAATAAACTCTCCCGAAGCAAAAAACTATATAGGAGCGATGAATTCGGCAATAAATTATGCTTTCTCAAACAGGCTTATAATCTCCCATTATGCAAAAAAAGCAATAGCAAAAGCTCTCGGAACAACGGAACAAAGTCTTGGGATGAAACTGCTCTATGATGTTGCTCACAACACAGCAAAATTTGAAATACACAAAATAAACGGCAAAGAAAGAAAAGTCATAGTTCACAGAAAGGGGGCTACACGAGCATTTCCAAAAGGACATCCAGAACTCCCCGGAAAACACAAAGAAATTGGGCAACCAGTAATAATCCCGGGTGATATGGGAAGATATTCATATTTACTTGTTGGGAACGAAAAATCTATGGAAGAAAGTTTTGGTTCAACATGTCATGGTTCGGGTAGAATGATGTCAAGAAAACAAGCAATAAAGACAGCCAGAGGCAGAGATATAAGGAAAGAACTTTTAGAAAAAGGAATAGTTGTAAAGGCAAGAGAAGTAGAATTATTAGCAGAGGAGATGTCAGAAGCTTACAAAGATGTATCAGATGTGGTAGAAGTCTGCGAAAAAGCAGGGCTTTCATTGATAGTTGCAAAACTCAGACCAGTAGGAGTTATAAAGGGATGAATTTATTTTTTCTTGCTCTTTCTTTTCTTATTTTATCCTACTCTTATTGCAACAAATATAGTTCTACCTTCTCTATTTATCAAGAATAAAGCTGATTTCTGGTCTTTGAGAATATTAGCTATTTCTGATGAGTTTTTAACTTGCTTTCTGTTGACTTCAACGATTATGTCTCCCGGCATTATTCCTGCCATTTGAGCTGGCGAACCCGGCTCAACCGAAACGACTTTTGGACCATCAGGAGAATCTTGAATTGTGATTCCAAATTGCTTCAATTCTACTCCTTGCTCGGGGATCTGCCGTTGTTCTTGTGGTTGCTGACGAGCGAGTTGCTGTTCTTCTGGCATCTTTGCTAGAACAACCTCTACTTCAAGCTCCTTCCCATCTCTTATAATCTTCAATTTTGCCTTCTTGTTCACCGGACTTAAAGAAACCATAATTGGTAATTGCCTCCAACTTTCAACTTTTTTCCCGTCAAACTCAATAATTACATCTCCTCTTTTTATCCCGACCTTATCCGCGGGGGAACCCGGGATAACATCTGAAACCAGAGCTCCTTTTGCTTCTTTTAGACCAAGCTGTTTTGCTATTTCAGGGGTCACCTCTTGAATATATACTCCGAGCCATGCCCTTTCAACTTTACCCTTTGCAATAAGTGTTGGAACAATATCTTTTGCAAGTGAAGAAGGAATTGCAAAACCTATCCCAGCATTTACAGACATACCAGATGGATTAAGTATAGCAGTATTTATACCTACAACCTCTCCCTTTATATTTATAAGAGGTCCTCCCGAATTTCCCGGGTTTATAGCGGCATCTGTTTGGATGAAGTCTTCATATCTTGTTATTCCCAAGCTTCTGCCTTTTGCAGAAACAACACCAACGGTTACGGTGTGCCCAAGTCCGAAAGGGTTCCCGATAGCTATAACCCAATCCCCTACCCTGAGTTCGTTTGAATCACCAAATTTCAGGTATGGCAGGTCGGTAGCATCTATTTTTAAAATGGCTATATCTGTTGCCTCATCTATCCCAACTATTTTCCCTTTGAAAGTTCTACCATCCCACAATGTGACATTTATATCAGTTGCACCACGCACAACATGAGAGTTTGTGACTATGTAACCATCAGAAGAAACAAGAAACCCTGAGCCAAGACTTCTGGTTGGGACACGCCTTTGCGGCTCACCAAAAAACCTCCTGAAAAACTCTTCCCCTGGACCAGGACCCGGTCCAAAAAACCACCAGAAAGGATTTTGTTGTTCTTCAACCCTTGTGGTACTTATATTTACAACTCCTTTACTTACTTTTTCAACTATCTCCGCAAAGGAAGGTAAAGCGCCAAATTTTGAGGAAATAATTTCTCCTTCTTTTCCTTTTTCTTTTTCTTGCTCACCACTTTGAGAATTCTTCTCTGCCTCCGCCTCATCTTTCTTTTCCTCTTTCTTTGCTTTTTCTCCTGAAATCTTTTCTTTGACTTCCTCAATTGGATTGCCTATTTCAATTTTCCCTATTGTCCCTGATTCTATCCCTTTTGCCAAAAGATATACAAAACTACCGACTAAAATTATCCCCAAAATACTACGCCAATTCATAAATCAAAATACCTCCTCTATAAAAATAGAAGTAATCATTTTTCCCTGACAATTTTATATTTTCTGAAAATCAAAAATTCAGCCCTTTATTTTTCTTTTTTTTCTATTTCTTTATTTTTCTTTTTTCTATTTCCTTCTGTATTCCTGATTTGAGCTTTCCCTGAACTACAAGTTTTATAAGATGACGCCAACCAAAAACGAGAGGAAGTTTTCTATCCAAATCTGATACCTGAATATCTTCTCCTGATTTTTTGGCTTTTCTTTCAAGATATTCTCTATATCCTTTGAAAGTTATTAGCCCTTTTGGCCATCTCATAACCCCTCTTCTTGCGGAAATTTTGAGAAACTTAACTACTTCCTGAAACGATGGTATAGGATCTCCAACCACAACCCACTCTTTCAGCATAAAATCGTCAGAAAAATTTAATTCCATAATAACTCCCTCATTTTCTGTAAGATAAGAGGAGAAAAGCAATTTATATACTGAGAGATAGAAATCCCGAAAAGGTGTGTAGAGCTTATCTAATTTTTGAGGGTCTTCAATTCTGACTTCGCCCTTATAGCTCAAAGATAAAATTTCTTTCACAAGTTCCTCAAACGAAAATTTTTCTCTATCAATCAAAAGAGGGATAGTGTAGCACAAACAAAAGTAAAATGATTCAACGAATAGGTCAAAAAGTGTATTTTTTACGAGTTCATTTTTATAATACATAAGATATGAGCGTTTTGCAAATCTACCGACGACATAAATCTCAGGTGGATTAAGGATATAATTTTTGAGGTCCTGTAAAGATATTATATTGTACTTTGCCCCTCTCCTTTCTCCGTCCACTTCAACATCTGTGAGATAAACCGAAGGAGGCAAAATTCTATTAAGCATAACATGAAGAAAAGATGAATGTACCTTTTCATAAGCATCAATAACAACATAAAAATCATATAGAGAATCTTGATTACCGGGTTCGAATAATTTTGAACCATAAACTACAACTGCAAGGAGAGAATCTGAAAATCTGGCTTTGAAAAAATCTAAAAAAGCAGGTAAGAATTTATCCTCATAAGGAAAAAAAGAGAACTCCTTTTCTATAATCTCTCTTGCTTGCTCCTTTACACCAATCTCCATCTTTTATAAAAATCAGAGTTTCAAAATTAAAAATCAAGATTTCAAAATCAAAAAGTAGTTTATTTACTTATAGTGAAAGATAGCTCATTTTCTATTTTTTCAACTCAAACCTATCTTTAAAATGGGCTGATTATACTCCAAGTTCTTTCTTTCTTTTCTGTTCATTCTGCTTCTCTTCATCTTGGGGAGGCTTCTGATAGAAATTTTCCTCTTGAAGATTTTCTTCGTTTTCCTTTGGTTTAGGTTGAGATTGTGGGGTGAAAAATCCTGGAACCTGGGTTGGCTGTTGCTGATTCTTCTTGTCTTCCTCTTCTCTCTGGATACCAAGCATAAAATCACTTATTCTCTTTGCTTTATCTTGCGGAAGCATGGACAATATTTTTCCTGCCCTTCTTTCTTCAACCAAGATGAGCACCTGCGCAGCCATATCTTCGCTCATAGAAGAAATAATTTTTGCAGCATCTTCTGGCGTAGAGTTAGAAATAATACGAGCCATCCTTTTTACACCTTCCTCCATAGCCTTTCTTTTCTGCTCTTGCAAAATCTTTCCTTCTTCACGGGGTGGAGAACTTTTTTCTTCTTGCTTCATCCTTTGCTTCAAGGCTTCAAGTAAAGTGTTTATCTGTTTTTCATATCCCTGTATTATAGATGATAGAGCCTGTGAAAAAGAATTACGGAGGTTTTCTAATTCTCTACTCCTACTGTTTTGAAGCTCCTTAATTTTAGACTCATAGTTTAGAACTAAATCGGAAATTCTCCTCTCGTAGCCATTAGATAAATCAAGAATTTTCTTTTCGCATGAAGATGAACTTTCTTTTATCTTCTTTTCACATAAAGATGCTTCTTCTTTTATCTTCTTTTCATATCCTGAGACCAAATCTGTGATTTTCCTTTCATAACCGGAAGAAAGCTGGGAGATTTTTTTGTCGTAATCGTCCTTTATTTTCTTAACTTCAACCTCCAATTTCTTCTCATAATCACTTTTGAGCTTTTCTATTTCATCTTGAAGCTTTTTTCTTTCCTTATCAAAATTTTTTGCTAAATCTTCCATCTTTTTCTTGAAGTCATCTTTGAGTTGAGCTATACTTTTATCTGCATAAGTGAGTTTCTTTTCATATTCCTGAATTTCCCTGCGATGTTTCGCTTCAATTTCCTTGATTTTTTTTTCATATTCCATCACAACATCTGATATTCTTTTTTCGTATGAGATAATAGTTTTTCTCTGATCAGCCTCAAATAAAAGTTTTTGATCTTGCAAGGCTTTAACTTTCTCCTCCTCTTTCTGTTTTACTTTTTCAAAGCATAAATTCTCAAGAGCTTGAACATCCTTTTTGAGCTTAATAAGTTCTGCAAGTTTAGCGGATATTTCATCTTCAAGCCTTTTGAGATAAGCTTCACGCAGGAGCAAATCTTTTTCTTTTGATTTTATTTCATTAAGGCGTTTTTCAAGTGTTCCTATAAATCTTTCTAATGAAGGGGGATCAAAAATTACGGTACACCCATCAATTTTTAGCGAATCCCTTTTTTTCTTTTCATCTTGGGCAGAAACGAAAGAATAGAAAAACAAAAGAAAAGCTCCAAAAACTAATATCTTTACAGTTTTATATTCCAACCTTTTACTTTTTTTGTACTCTCCACTTTTGCTATTATTCCAGTTGATTTTCATAATCTTTTCATCATATTACATTTTCCAAAACTTAAAAATGAGTAAATCTACTTTTACATTAAATCCAATTCCAATTAACATAGCAAATCATAATATAGCAACAATTACTCATTTTTGCCTTCTTCTTCGGAGAAAGACTTTTTTATAAGCATGAGTTCATCAGTAATTTTCTCTTGCTTCTTATTTAGGAGATTTATCTCGTTCGCCAAAACCTTGTAATACAATTTCTCAGCAAGGTCAGCTTCCTTTTTACTCTCAATATATTGTTGTCTCATTTCCTCCTCTTGACGGATAAAATCTATAAGTTCTCGCTCCTTCTTCTTCTTTTCATCTCTGAGCCCACTTATGTAGTTAAGGAATTGAGAAACATACAAAGGAGAAACTCCCTCTTCCATAAGTTTCTTTTCAAGTTCAGAATAAGTTTTTGATTTTTCATTCTCCAAAATATAAATTTCCTCCTCTTTCTGTCTTCTCCTACTGATAGAAATTAGAAGCTCCCTTTTTCTCTGAGTTTCCGATATTTTCTTAAAATCAAGATAGATTTTGTAAAGCTTTTTCATAATTCAATATTTCACCAATTAAAAATTTTAACAATTTTGAATTTTTTTCATAGCTACGAGAAGAAATTTTTTTTACAACTTTAAGAAAATCCTCAAGGTAGTAGTTTGCAAGTTTGATCTCCTTCCTCAACAAAGACAGAGTTTTTTCTTTTCCAAGAGTGTAGAGGATATTAGGAGCTCCTGATAATTCATCCTCTTTTACATCAGATATATCATCTAAAATCTGAAAAGATATACCAAAATGCAAAGCAAAAGAATTAAGAGAATTCTCAATTCTTTTCCTGAATTCCTTTTTTCGCAAAATTTTTTTATCCGAGAAATACAAAGGTAGGACACAGCTTATTTTAAAAAGAGATGCAGTTTTCTTTGTTTGGATTTGAAGTACAATATCTTGCAGATTTTGAGACAGATCTAATTTTTTTTGAGACCACATCACATCAAGGATTTGTCCTTCTATAACTGCTCCCATATAATATGCAAAAAACTTTACAGCCTGCGGTGATGAGAAAATCGGTATGAAAGAATAGTTCATAAGCAAATCTCCTATAAGTAATGATATTTCTTGACCGAATCTTTGAAAAAGCGGAGGTTCTCCTCTCCTCTCTTTCGGTTTATCTATTATATCGTCATGAACAAGTGTAAAAGCGTGTGATAGCTCAACAGAATATGCAATATCAAAAGCCTTTTTTTTTCCTATCCCCAGAAGAAAAGAAATAAGTATAGTAATTATGGGTCTAATTCTCTTTCCACTTGACAGGACTGATGATTTTATAGCTTCAGAAATATAAGGATGAAACAAGCCAAAATCTAACTCAACTTTTCTGAACAAAAAATTTTCAAAATCACGCTTTAAGACTTGTATATACTCCTTTTCTTCCATAACAAATACCTTAACTTAAACAAAAAGAGAAAATTTAACCCTCTTCCGGCTCGTTTTCTCCTTTCTGGATATTTAATTCTTTGAGTTTGTTTCTCAAAGTTCTTACTGTTATTCCTAAAAGCTGAGCTGCTTTTGTTTTATTTCCGCCAGTTCTTGCAAGAGCCTCTAAAATGAAAACCTTCTCCATACTTCTTATGTTGAGGTCAGAAAAATTTGCACTAAAACCTAAATTTTGATCACCCATACGACCTACTTTACTATTAAATTCATTTTTGCGGTCTAATACTCTATTTTCTCCTCCTGATGATGATAAACTACTACTCGAGCCTTGCAAATCTTTTTTAATCAAATGGTTATCTTTACTTTCCAAAATTGGTTCAAAACCATTACTCTTACCCAAAGCAGAAATGAGATCAGAAGTTGAGAAAATTATATTCTCCGGCAAAACCTTGACATTTTTCTGCCCTGACCAAGAGAGTATAAAAGCTCTTTCAAGAACATTGTAAAGTTCTCTGACATTTCCGGGCCAATCATATTCAAAAAGTTTTGAGAGAAAATCTTTATCCCAAACTATTTCAACTCCATATTTTCTCCCAAGCTTTCTGAAAAAATAATCCGTAAGATAAGGGATATCTTCTTTTCTTTCTCTCAAAGGCGGAATTTTTATAGGGATAACAGATAATCTGTAATACAAATCTTCTCTGAATTTTCCTTCTTTTACAAGATTTTCAAGGTCTTTATTTGTGGTTGATATAACTCTGACATCTACGCTAACAGAATTGACAGAACCTTGACCGAGCCTTTCTAATTTTTTTTCCTGAATTACTCGGAGTATTTTTGGTTGCAGATGTAAAGGCATATCTCCTATCTCATCAAGTAAAATTGTTCCACCAGATGCAAGTTCAAATTTACCTAATTTTCTTTTTTCAGCACCTGTGAAAGCTCCTTTTTCATATCCGAAAAGCTCTGCTTCAAGCAAGGTATCAGGGATTGCTGACATATTCACAGCTAAAAATGGTTTATGAGCTCTTGGACTATATTTATGTATGTATCTTGCGAGAACCTCCTTTCCAACTCCTGATTCTCCCATTATAAGAACTGTTGAGTCTGTTTTAGCTATTTTTCTTGCAAGAGCCGCAAGATTTTTCATAACTTCACTTCCTGCAATAAACTCAAACTCATATTTATCTTCAATAATATCTCTTATTCTTGTGATAAGTTCATCAGGTGAAGTTTCTCCCTTTCTTATAAAATCAACGGCTCCGAGTTTCATAGCTTCAACAGCAGTAGGTATATCACCAAAAGCAGTAAGGACAACAAAAGGAGTATTTATTCCCAAAGATTTTACTTTTCGTAGCAAATCAAGCCCAGACATACCAGGAAGTTTTAAATCACACAATACAAGGTCAAAATCATTTTCAGATAGAATCTCAAGAGCACTTTCAGCAGTATAAGCAACAGAAACTTTGAAATCTCTGCTCAAAAAATCAGACAAAGATTTAGCAACTTGGACATCATCTTCAACAACTAAAACACTATTCCCCATACAAGAAAAAATTTAAGAATTGAACGATAAATAATCAAGAGCACAAAAGTACTACCAATAATAAAATCCACCTTTCTCTATCTCTTTTATTTCCATCCATATTCTTTCTCATTTTTGATTTATCATCATACAAGAGGAAGGAAAACAATCAAAAGCTAAAATAAGTAAAATCATTTTCTGAAATAAAATCACAAAGCAAAATTAGAATAGAAGAAAAAAAATGAAAAAGCATAAAAAGGAATACCGAAAATACAAAAATGAACTAAAAAGGTTTGACCCAATTTTGAAAGAAATTTTCTCAAAAGCGGCTGGAAAACTTATCTCAATAGCAACCGGTGAGAAAATCCAAGAAAAACTTGAAGACATAACTTCTGAAATAGAACTTGTTAAATCTCTCCGACCAGATATGGTTTTCAGAGCAAGGAAAAAAATTTTTCACATTGAAATCCAAGCACAACAGGATAAAACTTTACCCGAAAGGATGCTTTTATATTCCCTTGCAATTAAGGAAAAATTCGGACAAAAACCCGTGCAGATCATCTTATTTGTTGGTAAGGGAAATCCTCCACCTTCTACTTTTAAGGATGAATTCACTTCACACAAATTCATAGTTTTAGATATGAAAAAAATAGATCCGAATGAGTTTATAAAAAGCAAAAAATCAGAGGAGGTCATCGTTGGAGTTTTAGCAGGCAAGTTCAAAGATAAACCTAAAATAATAGAAAAAGTCAAAGAAAGAATTGTAGAAATTGTGAAAAATGAGGAAGAAATTGCTAAATATATAGATAGCATAAGTTTTTTAGCAGGCTTATTTGATATTGAAATAAAGCTAAAACCTATGCCAATACAAGTTGATATAAGGAAAACTTTCCTCTATAAGTGGGGAGAGAAAGAAGGAGAAAAAAGAGGAAAACAAGAAGGTTTGAAAGAGGCAATTTTATTGGGAGTTCAAATCAAGTTTGGTAAATCAAAGATGAAAGAGGTAAAAAATCTTTTGGAAAAAGTAGATGATTTAACTCACCTAAAAAAAATAAAGAGAAAAATAATAGAAGCAAAAACCTGGGATGATTTTGTCAGATCTATCAAAAACTCAAATTCAAAAAACAAATTTAGCAGGTTTATTTGATATTGAAATAAAGGTAAAACCTATGCCAATACAAGTTGACATAAGGAAAACTTTCCTTTACAAATGGGGGAAAAAAGAGGGATTAAAGGAAGGTAGACAGGAAGGGCTGAAAGAAGGGCTTATAAAAGGTTTGAGAGAAGGAATTTTTGGTATTGTTCAAGCAAAGTTTGGCAGTCAAAAAGCAAAACTAATCAAAAACCTTTTAGAAAAGATAAACGATATAAACCACTTGAAAAAGATAAAAAAAGAGGTGATAAGAGCGGAAACTTGGGAAGATTTCATTAAATTTCTCAAAAACCCAAATTCAAAAAACAAAAACTCAAAAGGAAAATAAGTAATTACTAGTCAGTCATCAGTTCCTAACAAAAAACCTTCTTTTGAGCAAAACAAACAAAATAAATGCAGGGAAAATCAAGTAAATTATGCAGAAAGTAACATTTACACTTGAACAGCCATATATTGTCTGCTTTTGTCCAATATTTGCCTGTTTTTCTTCTCTGTTGTCAAAACTTGATTTATCTCCAAAGAAAATAAAAGGCGCACCACCTTCTCCTGATCCAAGACTCATAATATAAACAGGTGTATTTTTATTTGTATTAGTTCCATCACCAAGCTGACTATAATAGTTATCACCCCAGCACCAAAGAGAACCATCAGCTTTTATTGCACAGGTATGATTATATCCTAATGAAACAGAAGAAACTCCTGATGGCATTATCTGAACCGGCGTGTTCTTGTTCGTATTTGTTCCATCTCCAAGCTGTCCTGATGTGTTATTACCCCAGCACCATAGCGAACCATTAGTCTTTATTGCACAGGTATGAGAATCTCCTAATGAAACGGAAGATACACCCGATGACATTATCTGAAATGGTGTGTTTCTGGATGAATTAGCTCCGTCTCCAAGCTGTCCCAGATAGTTATACCCCCAGCACCATAGAGAACCATCCACCTTTATTGCACAAGTATGGTCTTTTCCTAATGAAACAGAAGAAACTTCCGATGGCATTATCTGAACTGGCGTGTTTTTGTCTATATTTGTTCCGTCTCCAAGCTGACCCGATGTGTTATTACCCCAGCACCACAGAGAACCATTAGTCTTTATTACACAAGTATGATAATATCCTAACGCAACGGATACCACTCCTGATGACATTACCTGAACTGGGGCGTTTCTGGATGTATTTGTTCCATCTCCAAGCTGACCATACCCGTTATACCCCCAGCACCATAGCGATCCATTAGTCTTTACTGCACAAGTATAGTCTTGCCCTAATTCAACAGAAGATACACCTGACAACATTATCTGAACTGGTGTGTTTTTAGCTGTATTTGTTCCATCTCCAAGCTCACCATCTCCGTTAGCACCCCAGCACCATAAAGAACCATTAGTCTTTATTGCACAAGTATGAGAACCTCCTAATGAAACAGAAGTCGCTCCTGATGGCATTATCTGAACTGGCGTGTTTCTATCAGTATAAGTTCTATCTCCAAGCTGACCAAACAAGTTATTACCCCAGCACCATAAAGAACCATTAGTCTTTATTGCACAAGTATGAGAACCTCCTGCTGCTACTTTTGCTGATACAAATACGCAAACATCCTCCTCATCTATTTCTCCGTTGCAATTGTTATCTTCACCATCGCATATCTCTGCTCTCCCTGGGTTTATACTTGAATTACCATCATCACAATCCCCTGTTGGAGCCTGGGATACATATCCACTTGGTTGCTTACAGGAAACTTCGGTCGTCCCATCTGTGTATCCATCTCCATCCGCATCCTTATAAAATACAAGCAACATCCCCTCATCTATTTGTCCGTTGCAATTGTTATCTTCACCATCGCATATCTCTGCTCTACCTGGGTTTATACTTGAATTACCATCATCACAATCCCCTGATGTTGCTGATGAAACATATTCATCAGATGGCTTTGTGCATGAAACTTTCGTTGTCCCATCTGTATAGCCATCTTTATCAAAATCTTTGAACCATAAAGTATTCGGGTTAATATTCTTGTCCTCATCGTTGCAATCCCCTGTTGGAGCTTGGGATACATATCCAGTTGGTTGCTTACAGGAAACCTGGGTCGTTCCATCCGTATATCCATCACCATCCACATCTTTGTACCACACAGGACACTCCTCCTCTCCTCCTCCTCCTATAACACCTGTCCCTGCTGTAATTGTCAGAGTTGGTAGTGGTTCATATTTGCAAAGCTTTCCAACATCTTTGCACGAGTATGTAAATGATTGATTCCCTACCGTCACCTTTATACCTTCTGATGAAAACTCAAAAGTAGCATTATTGACCTGAAATTTACCACTCCTACCACATAGAGAATCTTCTGTGATACCGCTACTAAATTCTTGCTTGATAGGTTCTATTGTCTTGAACACGAATTCCCCTTCCACACATTCATCCTTTGGCGAAGTATTAAACGAATATTTCCCTTCTATCCTTACATAAGAAGTAGGAAAAGAGGATAAGCTCTGAAATCTCGCAGAAGATATGTTTTGAAACCCAGCAAAAGACATCGTTACCTCTATTCCGAAACTCTCAAATAAATACTCATCTCTCCTTTTATTAAGAATATCTTCGTTTGAATATGAACCAGATAACTTTATCCCCAATCTCATCATCCCACTTGTATCTCCACTTATTGAAAATTCTGACATGTAGTTCCTTGCTACCGTTCTTAACTTCCACACTTCCCTTCCCTCCCTTATCTCAGATACCGTCAAATCTTGACTCTCTATAAAATAGATAATTTTTAAACCCACAGTAGTATCTCTAACAGAAATACCAGAGGGAATATTTCCTGCTAACTCCATATATCCCTTGATACTTCCTGTTGAAACCGTTGAAACACCTCCCTCATACACTTTGCAATCAGACAATTTTATATAGGACTTACGCATTTTGTTAAATTTTTTGCATAATTTTTTATCAAAAAAAGGAGGTGAAAAAAAATGAAACAGCCTAAATGCCTTGACCTTGATTACATTTACTTCCTTATCGCCACACAGAAAACCTTTACTTGCACAGAGGCTTCTCGTTCCTCCCCTGACACCATCAATAAACCTGCTCACAATGCTTTTACT
>Ga0079997_118337_pt1 | contig 15841 bp, 10 predicted proteins | sample PerSpoCPS_CMetaG_FD_69200 | JGI IMG/M metagenome (GOLD analysis project Ga0079997, IMG submission 69200) | Archaeal communities from Yellowstone National Park, Wyoming, USA - Perpetual Spouter C (PS_C) MetaG (SPADES assembly) (version 2) | ecosystem: Environmental > Aquatic > Thermal springs >... | reverse complement strand
CCGCCCGCCGAAGGCGGGCGGCGGCCCCGTGCTGAGGTGGCGGCCAGCCCGCAGGGCTGGCCGCCACCAGAACATCTCTCTCCATTCAGAAGGTTTCTGATTGTAAATGGCATAAACCCCCCTCACCTCTTCCGCCCTAAGTACAACACCCGCCTCATCGGCTCTAATACCACCCGCTCCTCCACCACAAAATCCCTCTCCAAAACCCCTTCAAACGCCTCCTGCGTATGATCCGGAAATAGCTCCGGCCGCGAATGCAAATACTTTATCTGCGGATCCCCCGCCGGAATAAACTCCACCACCAAGCGCCCCTGCGGCCTCAAGAACCGCGCCAAAAGCTCTATCTGCCGAGCATACGGAATAAGATTCCGATATCGCAGATGATGCGTAATCGCCAGCGCCAAAACCACATCAAACCGCCCTTCCAGACGCTCCATAAGGCTGGAAATCCCTTGTCCCCACCCTAAGACCGGCGAAGGCTGGCTAATGTCGGCCCAAATTGGATATAGGTGCTTGTACTCAGAGCTAAGCACCTCCCACAAACGGTCTATCGCTAAGGGGTCATTTTCCAGGGCCACTACCCCTTCCTGCGCTCTTAACGCCAAAAAGCGGGTATAACCTCCCTCATGCGCCCCTACGTCTAAACCCCACCGCATCGGAATACGTTCTATCCAGGTGCGCACGACAGACTCCTTCTTCTGACGAGCCTCTGGTGGATAAGGACAAGATGTCCCCGCATACCCCTCCCAAGGTGAAGAAGCATACCGGGGCTTCAAACTTTCCACACCCAAATACAGCGACTCTGTCAGCGTAAGCAGCTTTTTCATAGAAATCCCACCACGCCCCCCCAAAGAAGCCGATAAGCGTGGCAGCTTGTGAGGAGACAAATGAAGTAGCCCTAAACCAGACCAACGGCCTCTCATCGGCAGAAGCTTCCATACAAGATCTAAGGGCAGACCTTCCGGATAAAGCTGAATAAGTTTGCCCAATCTTCGGTCTTTATAGCTCATGAGTAAAAGAGGCGCTAAGAAAGTTCGGATAAACTCCGTGTAAGCAGGCCAGGGGCTCCCCTCAGGATACGGCTCCAACGAGAGCTGATCAAAATGACACATTCGCCCATGGTAGAGCGTCAGATTAAAGGGTGTCGCATCCCGCAGCCAAAAGCCCTCCCGAAGCGCTTCTTGCTGAATAGTGAGCGTAGTCAGAGCCGCTTCCTTCCACAAGGGGAAAGGCCACTCATAGGGATATAACAGCAAGGGGAGGAGGGGAACTTCGCAATGGTAGCTACTCTCGTCCTCTTTTGCTGGGGGAAGGCGCAGAGGAAGCCATAATCCCCTCTCGGCAAGCTTCTCTTGAAGGGGTAGGCTCGCCTCAAAAGAAGGCCACACCTCCTTCTTTATAAAGCGATAAGCCTTACCCCCACTCAGATAAAACCCCCCTAAGGGATCACGCCCGCTAATCAAGGGAATTTCTACCTTCTTTCAGGGAGATCTCTTTTTTTCTTATGATTTTTCTGAACAAGGCGGGAATGTCTCTTCTAAAGAAGAGCCAAATAGCGGCAGCACCAGCAATAAGCCCCTGAAGAATTAACCCCCCAATACCGGGGTCTACATAACTCCATATCATGGGACAAAGATAGGGCTCATGGGCTTTCCATAGGGGAGCGCGGGACAAAAACTTGCCTAAATACTGGATTTGCTATTTGAAGGACGATTCGCCCTAAATCCTGATGGTTAGCAGCTTGGAGAAAGGCTTGCCGCGTACTATCGGGAAGCTCCCAAGAAGTATAAAGCGCAGCGAACGCGCTACGCGCGATAAGCTCCGCCGTATCCCGACCCAAATTATAAGGAGCCTTAGCCAACTCATAAGGCCCATGATCAGAAAAAAGTAAGATCGCATAGGGCCGGGGATTGCCCTGCCGACTCTTTCGGATGTCGTCTATAAGTCTTAGGAGCACTTTTTCCGTATAAATAAAACTCGCCCTTAAAGTAGTCATATCATCTCTTAGAGAGCGATGATAATGCCCGCTCGTATCAAAGACATAAGGATAATGAGAGGTAAGGAGGTGGTAGTAGTAAAAAGTAGGATTTGTTTGAATAGGAAGGTTCATTTTCTGTGATAGTGTAATATAATGCCAAGCAAATGCACCCCAGCGGGTGGCGTAAGGGAAAGTCATGTCAAAAATATTATTGTAGCTATGGAAACTAAAGCAAGGCATGGATTGTAATGCATAATAGGCAGGCAAAGGTCCCGTAAGATAGTACCCTCTCTCTCGCATAATGCGAGGAAGAGAGGTGTAAGCTGCTATATCATAAGCCCCCCACTGGCTAACGTGCGTCTCAAAAGCAGAAGGCGACCAATAAGAGCTATTTGGAGATAAAAAATGATAAAGACTATAAAGAGTACCGCTGAATGGTGTATGTATAGAAGCCATAGCAAATCCCTCTTGCATAAGTTTATTAGGATAAGAAAGAGGTATATTCAGGTACCTCCTGAGCGTATCTGGATGCCCAAAAGCATCAAAAACTAAGCAGTAAATGTCGGGATAAGTATAAGAGGTATCCCGAATAGTCGGCGATGGACACTTTGCCGGAAATGGCTTACCATAATAATAGTGATTCCTCACCCACCGTAATCCTAAACGAAAATGAAGAAGTATCATCAACATAGCCACAGTCAGGTGAATTACTCTGTTTATCCGCCGACCTATTCTTAATAAACGAAGCAGCGGAAAGATAACAATCGGGACGAGCAGCGCTTCGGGGTGTACTTTCCAAAATACTTGAACTCTTTCAGGTAGTATCCAGGGGCTAAGAAAGAATAATACCGTGCCCACCGTGGCCCGTTCCCTTGAACCAGCAAAAAGATAAGCCAATCCATAAACAATAAGATTAATCAGGGCATAAATTATGATTCGGACTAAAAACACACGATATGGCTGATAGGAATAGATAGAATAATAGAAGTAAATAGTGGGCCACAATAAAAACGCTGCATAAGGAATGCGAAAAGCAAAGGTCCTTAATCTCTTATAACCCCTCCCCAGAAGAGACGAAATCTGAGAGTGCGTGATGCCTGCATTCGGATTATTTGGCGGAACTTCTTTCTGCATAACTCTCAGATGGTAATTGGTGGATATGGATTAGTTCTAAGGGAGTTTTAGAGAGACCAGGGGTGATACAGGCCCTAATACAAGGGCGCGACCTGCACACAAAAAACCCCCTTCAAAACTCTACAGCGTCCCCAGCTCAGCCAACAAAAAATCAAAATCTTATCCATATTCTCATAAAAAGCTCTACAGGAGAGGCTCCAAGGTGGCATCTGCAGCTAAGAGCCCCTGCCCAATCAGCCCCCCAACGCCCGACTCTATGTAGCTCCAGATCATGAGGCAAAAGTACGACATACCAGAGATAGGAAGGGAGTTAGATTGTAAAACCTTAACTGAGTACAGGAGTGATTCCCCAAAAGATGACCCAGCTCAACCCCTGCAAGATACCCCCCACAAGCATAGTTCAAGTTGCCTTCCAGTCGGTGAGCCCACGTCATAACCTCCTCGGATGGGTCCTGATGATGAATAGGTTCATAAGGGGATGAAATCGAAAAAATACAAATATGAATGCTCATCAGATAGTTTTGCTCAGATATGGAGAACTAATAAGACAAATAACTGAAATCATTAGCTGCATGATGAAGTTGGTGGCCAGCAGTTGGGATGGGACTTTATTTTTCAGGAGCTGGCTAAGAGAGCTCGGGTAAAGTTTTAGTTTTTCTTGTTTGGGTTAGAAGAGGATATTTCTTTTTGCATGTCGTCTAAGTTACCCTTAGCTAAGAGGAAATCTGGAGCGATTTGGAGGGCTTTTTCAAAGGCCTCCTTGGCCTTAGGATATTCTTTCTGGAGGCGGAGGATAACCCCGCGTACATTGTAGGCGGCAGCCCGTAAAGGAACCTCCTGGGTTTGGCCATCAGGCGTCGTAATACGCACCTGGGCTTGCGCACTTTCGGGCAGGCTCAAGAGCTTGTCAATATTCGCTTGGCACTCACCGTAACGCTGAAGATTGAACTGCAAAGTAATAACCTGGTATAGGTGAAGGGGGTCACTCGTAATCTCATACAGCTTTTCATAAGCGTCTACGGCTTTTTTGAGATCTTGAAGGTAGTAATAGCTCAAAGCTTTGATTTCGGCGAGGGTGGCATTTCGGGGCTGCTGGGGTAGAATCTCATCCACTACGGCGATAGCCTGCCTATAAAAGCCTGCTTCAAAGTAGGCCTGCGCTAAAGTATCCAGCAGACTAAGAGAGGCTCCTTCAGTAGCTATCCGGTGATGAAGCGCATAGATTTTCATAATAGGGTCGTTGTAGCGCGCTGCTTGTTGATAGATCCTGAGACCAAGAGAGTCTATTTTAGGGCCTTGGGACTTGGCAGGCTCAGTTTCTTTTTGCTTTTTTTGTCCCCATAGGAGTGTGCTCAAGGCTATAAAGGCGAGTAGGTTTCGCATGGGGCAAAATTCGTTTATTTAGGGCAGTGTTCAGGGTGTGGCGCAAAGGGCTTCTGATAATAGGGATGCTTTTTGGGCAAAACGCTTCTCCTCCGGTTTATGAAGGGGCTGCGAGAGGTCCGTGGTTTGTTATGGAGAGTGGACCTATTTTGGTATATTACAAGGCTGGGCAGGAAGCTACGGCCCGGGAGGTTACCTTATATGCCCGGGATGTCTATGAGGAGCTTACTTACCTTTTTGACTATCAGGTAGAAGGGCAGATAGCTCTTCGTTTGCATCCCCATCTGTATAGTTATGGGCAAACTCCCCGTTGGCGAATCACCAGTGCCCTGGCGGCTCCTCCTAACTTAGCTGAGATAGCGCGGCTCGCTGACAAGCCTGCCTTCGTTGGACAGGTGCGCGCCGAGGTTACAGCGCTTTTTCTAATGCAATTTTACTATGGTGGGGGTACGCGCTTTCAAAATCGCACGCTCCTTTATATGCCAGATTGGTTTTTGTGGGGATTTGCCCTTTTCTGGGGGGAAGGCTGGACTACTGCCGACCGAATTCGGCTTTCCGTAGAACATCCCTACCACTTGAGGCGGCTCTGGCAACGCGAAGCCGCCCCCTCCCCCACTTATCGCTCCTTGTACAAGGCAATCTGGTATTGGCTATACCGCAACTATGGTCAGAAAAAATTGATAGACCTCCTCTACATGGTCCGACTCACCCGCAATGTTTCCGAAGCTCTAAACCTTACCCTAAATATCTCCGAAGAAGAGCTCACAGAAAAGTGGATGAACTTTCTGGAAGACCTGCGAAAAGGTGTGCCCAGCTCAGAAACTGCATGGCTTGATATTCCAGCTCTGGAGGGAAAGTCCATCATAGAAGCGGCTGTTTCCCGAAAGGGCGAGATAGCGGCTGTGCTATGGGATAGCCAAACGAGCCGCATAGAGTACTGGCACATCCTTCCCACTGGAGAAAGGGTACGATTGCCGGGCAGTTTTCGGTGGGTAGGAGGGGGAGGGTATTATGGATTTTATGAGATAGGTTGTTTGCCGCTGGGGTATTCTGCGGCTGGGCAGCTGGCTTGGGTTAGTTATAGGCCCACAGGAACGGTTCTTTGGGTGTGGAATCCCCAAAAGGAGGAGGGGGCCAGCGCCCACTCGCTCACCTTGAAGGGAATCAGCAGCTTGGCTTGGCGAGATGAAGAGACTCTTCTGCTTGTGGGCTGGGAAGATGGGGATGCTCAGGTATATGAGTTTGATGTACGGCGGGATCGGCTCAGAGCGCTTACGCAAAAACCCGGAGATAAAAAGGAGGTTTTCTGGACAGGTCGGAAGCTTTATTACTTATGGCAGGCGGATAGCGTGGGACATAGTGGGTATGGGGATGTGTGGAGAAATTACGGGTGGGCGGAAGGGCCGGGCCGCTGGGTGCACCGAGAGTTAGTCCAGGATTGGGGCGGAGGTTGGCTCCAGTGCGGCGATACCCTTGTTTCGGCCCAAAACTTAGAGGGGCGGTGGCGTGCTTGGATCGTGATGTCGGATACGATGTATCCCAGTGCTTGGAGCTCACCGGGTTTTATCCGCTGGATAGGCACAGGGCCAGAAAGAGCCTACTACCTCTCTTATCACCCCGGCGGAAAGAAAGCCATCGGGAGCGTTTCGTGGGATACCCTCTTAGAGGGGGGAACGAGCTATCCCGATGTGTATGCGGCGGAAGCCATTCAAATGCGTTTGCAGAAGCTTAGCCGCTATCCTCAGACTCAGGGAAAGATATCCCCCCCTCCTGTGGAAAAGGCTGACACTGCCCTTCAAGATACGCCGCGCAGAAGCCGGGGCGCCTTTTACTACTTTGATGAAGAGCTGGAACGGCCTCGTCGCAAAGCTCGCCGGCAGATGAGCCCCCCTATCCCCCGAGGCAAGTATTTTCATCCAGACTCGGTAAAAGTCCAAGATTGGGGGCGGGGAGTTTCTCAGGGCCTGTGGCAGGGGATTCGGATAGTCCCTGTTTTGCATCCCCTGATTCGGCTGGGATTGCACATTCAGACTGGGGTAGAAACTTTTTCGGGGCGATATTATATATGGGGGGCATGGCGGCCTTATGTAGACCTCAGAAGTTCTGAGCTTTGGCTGGGTTTTCAGAAGCGGACGGGTTTTTGGCGGCCGTACTTTCAGGGGCATCGGCAGATGCACTACTTTTCTGAGCGTCGGTATGGGCAGGGGCTGCGGCTTTTGAGCTGGGCGGGCGAAGGCGGGGTCAAAGTGCTCATGGGGCCCCGCGGAGAATGGGAGTTTTCAGGGGCTGGGCTCTTTCTGTACAGCCGGCGCTATGATTTGACTTTGCGGGACCAGGTAACGTATGATGCGGAGGGAGTCTATTGGGGCGGGCGACTGGGCATAGCTTACCAAAAGCTCTCTTATCGGGAGGCCTTTTTGTGGCGGGGACGTCGCCTGGCTTTAAGGGGGGAGCTATACCGGCGCGGAACCCTAAGCAGTTTTGGACTCCTTTATGCGGAAGGAGCCTGGCACCAGCCTATCCTATCTTGGTTAGTGGCCGATGTGGTTGGCCAAGCCGCTCTGGGAAGCCCCACTAATCCTCGGTTCTTTCTCTTAGGAGGAATTCCTAACTGGGTCAACTACGAAGTGCAAAACCGCTATCAATTACCGCTATTGGGGCCTGTGGGCGGATATTATCTGAATACTTTTATCAGCCTGCCAGGGTATCCCTATCATGTGCGTCGCGGCCGAAACCTCCTACTTGGGGGGATAGCCATGCGGATTCCCCTCCTTGCCCTGAACCCGCCCCCCGTCCTACCTACTCGGCCCATTTATAACCTGGAATGGAAAGTCGGCTTTTACGCAGCAACGACCTGGAGCACGGGGAATCCCTTCTCCCAAAAAAATCCCATAGACGCCGAGTATATCTACAAGCCGCCTTTAGTCATCACGGTGCAGACTTTGCGGAGTCCATTTCTGATGAGCATGGGGACGGGCATTAAGTTTCACGTGATGGGGCTTCCCTTGGAAGCCAGTTTATATTGGCCCATTGAGGAAGCCCGAGTAGGAAAAGTGCAGTTTCTCCTAAGCTTTCATGCCCCCCTCCCCTGAAAATGCCTAACTTAGTGCCATGGTAGGAGGCCTTAGACGCGTGCGGTACTGGGCTTTAGTTGGGCTTATGGGACTTGGGCTTTTAGGTCTTTTGGGAGGGGGGATGCTCTATCGCCTGGAAAGGGACTATCAAGCCTTCTTACAGCAAGTAATAACCCTCCAAACCGCCCTCAACGAGACCGAAGTAGAAGTCTGGCGCTTACAGCTCAGATTTGAGGCCGAACTTTTCTCCAGAGTCCTGGAACGGTCCCTGCCCCCCACACTTTATCCACATATCAACTTATTCCATCGCCTGAATAAGGATATAGAACCTAACGCCAAGGGCATCCTACCCCCAAGTTACCTCAAAGAACTGGCCCGCACAACCTTAGAGTGGGAAAAACGCCTAAGCAGTTGGAGCAGAACCATAGCTAATAGCCCCAACGACAAAGCTGCTCTGATGAGTGTGATTGAGACTTACTTCACACAAGTCCCTAAAGCTAACTCCGATATTGAGACGGCTTTTCGCAAAGTCCGAGAGCGGATAAAGGAAGTACATGCGCAAGAGGTGGAGCGCTATTATAGGGAGCGGCATGGGTGGCTGATGGGGGTAGGGATAGCGATGGGGGTTTGGCTTTTCGTGGTGGGGGTGGTTATATGGCGGGCGGGACGGACAGAAGAAGAATCTTTACGCCGAGCCGTCAGCGCTATTGCCAGCGGCGAAAAAATGCCCCCTCTCCCCGCCTCGCTCCAAGCTCTCAGCGAAGCCTATAATCACCTCCTGCGCCGATGGCAGGCCCTCACGGCTCTCCTCCAAGCCTGGCCTAAATATCAATCCTCCGACTCCGAAGAAGCCGAATGGTCAAACCTCCTCGGAGATGCCTGGCAAAAACTCAAAATCATCCGAGAAAACCTAAACCAATTAGAAGCGCAAAACGCAGAACTGCAAGCCAGCCTTCAAGAAACTATCCAGAATTTCCAAAGAGCGGAGGTAGAACTGCGGGAGCAGATAGAAAAACTTCGTTTAGAGCTGGGGGCTCTTCAGAATGCTTTTCCTTTAGCTCAGGCGGACTCTGAGGGAGCTTTCGTATTCCAGAATGACTTATTTGCGGCGATTGCGCAGGCAGAAGGCTGGCATCGCGTGCAAGACCTGCCCCTTCGGGTGGCGCTGCCGTCGCTTCAAGAGGGGGGATTAGCTCATTCCGAAATCTGCTCGGGCCATCAAGGGGATTACTTGGTGTATCTTTTGCCGTATCGGCTGCGGCGTGGGGAGAAGCCCCAGCTGATTGTGGCTGTGGCCCCCCTGGAGCACCTCCGCACCCAAAAAGAAACGTTAGAGCGGGCCCTCCATCAAGCAGAACGCACGATTCAGACACTGGAGAAGGAAATAGAGTCTCTTCATTTGCGGCTTACCCGGCTGCAACAAAGCCATAAAGCCGAAATAGAGCGTCTTTTGCGACAGCGGGAAAGTTTAGCGGCCCTCCTGCGCAATCCCGCCCTCTTCAAGGGCGAAGTCATAGAGGGCCTATCCGCCATCGCTGAAGTAGCCGCTACCATCGCTCCCGAAGCCAAGTATAGCTTCTGGGTCTTTGACGAAGAGCAAAAGGGCCTGCACTGCTTAGAAAAGTATGACCCCACCCTGCTTACCCATACGAACACCATAGACTTACCCGAGACCGCTGCGCAATGGCTTCGGGACCATTTAGCCGAAGGACAAATCATAGGCCCCCTCCCCTCCGACCAAACCCCCTTAGCCGACATCGCCGTAGCCACCCAGACGGCTCTCTACGCCTTCCCCCTCCTCATGGATGAAGCCCTCGTGGGCGCCTTCCTCATAGAAGTCCCACCAGACCAGCCCCTCCAAGATAAAGAAATGTTCTTCATTCTCTCCAAAGTGGCCGCGCTTCTTTTCCAGCAAGGGCACCGTCGCCTCATAGAAAAGCAACTTTTGGTCTCCCTGGAAGAAAATCAATCCCTCGTAGAAGAGCTCCGACAAAATATTGAAGAACTGGAAGCTTCTGCCGAGGAAATGCGCCGTACCCAGGCCGAACTGCGCGGTCAAATCCAAGCCCTCAACGCCGCCGCCTTAGTGGCCGAACTACGCCCCGATGGAACGATCATCTATGTGAATGAGTCTTTTCAGCGGCTTTTCGGGTATAGAGCGTCTGACCTCTTGGGGCGCCCTTATCGGGAGCTGCGCAAAGCCGATGACCCCGCCGTCATAGAACGGCTATTTGCTCGGCTCCGACAGGGAGAAATATGGCAGGAAGTCGTGTGTTATCAAACCGCCTTTGGCGAACCCCTATGGCTTCAACAGACCATCACGCCGGTTTTCCTGGACGAGGGTGAACCCCAAAAGTACATTCTGGTCGGCTTTGATATCACCCTCCAAAAACAACAAGAGCAAGAAATCCAAAAAGCCCTCCAACTCGCTTACGAACAGGAGCAAATGCTGCGGGCTAGCACAGAAGAACTGCGCCGCAGCAACGAAAGCTACCGCGCCTCTCAAATGCAGCTCTCCGCCCAGCTGGAAGCCCTCAACAACGCCGCCTGGCTCTTTGAAACGGATAGCGACGGAAACCTCACCTATGTGTCTCCAAACTTCTTAGAGAGCTTAGGCTATTCCGCCCAAGACCTCCAAGGAAAGCATTATGGAATACTTTTTTCAGAACGGCAGCCCCTCTCCCTTATCCAAGGCCACTGGCGCACCATCCAACAAGGTAAACTCTGGAAATCCGAAGTGGAACTCAAAGGCGCCTTTGGCCAAACCTTCTGGGCTATCCTCGCTACCACCCCCCTCACCGACCCCCGCACCCAAAAGCTCGTCAAAACTATCAACATCCTCGTAGATATCACCGAACAAAAAGAGCAGGAGTTTCGCCTCAAAGAACAGCAAAACGCCCTCTCCCTCCTTGCCTCCCACCCCGCCCTGCGGGAAGGTAATATTGAAAAAGCCTTCCAAGTCATTGCCGAAGTCACCCTCCAAACCCTCAAAGCCCATCGGGTCTCCCTGTGGCTCTTTGAAGAGCCGGACCTCGCCCGCTGCATCGCCGCCGCCGAAAAAGAACCCCACTTCCACGAACCTGGCAGCGTCGTCAACCGAAGCCTCTACCCCCTCTACTTCCAAAGCTTGGAACTCGAACAAATCATCGCCGTCACCGATGCCCTCTCCGACCTGCGCACCCGAGAACTGGCCCTCCCCCTCTTCAAACCCAACCACATCATGAGCGTAATGGACGCCCTCATCCGCGTAGGTAACCGCTCCGTAGGACTCATCAGCGTAGAACAGCGGTATGCCAAACGAGAATGGCGCTTAGATGAAGTCAACTTCCTCCGCTCCGTCGCCGCCTCCGCCGCTTCCGTCATTGAAGAACAGGCCCACGCTTATGCCCAAAAATTAGAACAGGCCAACCGTGAATTAGCCCAACGCACCCAAGAACTGGAAGAAGCTATCCAAAACATCCAAGAAAGCATCCGCTATGCCCGCCGCATCCAACGTAACATCGTCCCCCCAGAAAGCCTCCTCAATACCTACCTCGGCAAAGAAAACTACTTCATCATTTGGCGCTCCAAAGAACGTAACGGCGTAGGAGGCGACTTCTACTGGTTCGCCCCTTTTGAGGATAGGTACTTCATCATCGTCGCCGATGGAACCGGCCATGGAGTGCCCGGCGCCTTCATGAGCCTGATCGGAAGCATCTTCTTAGACCAAATCATCAACAAGCGCCGAGTGTGGGAACCCGCCCAAATCCTGCATGATCTGCACATTGAGGTGCGTCAGGCTCTCAAACAAGATTTGGAAGAAGGAAACCCTTCTCGCGACGGTATGGATATAGCCGTTGTCTCTTACTTCCCAAAGACCCATCGGCTCATCTACGCTGGCGCCAACCTGCCCCTCTACTACTGCCTCAAAGGCCCCGACCTGCGAGAAATCAAACCCGACAAAAAACCCATCGGCGGAGAACAGTTAGAAGAAGAACGTTTCTTTACGCAGCACGAAGTCCAGCTGGAACCCGGCGACTGCTTTTATCTCTTTACCGATGGGCTCGTAGATCAGCCCGGCGGCCCCGAAGGCAAACGTTTCGGCACCAAACGTTTCAAAGAGTTTATCATAGAAACTTACTTAGAACCCTCCATGCCCAAACGCCGCGCCATCCTCAATCAAATCTGGCGAGAGTGGAAAGGCGACCTGGAAGAGCAGGTGGATGATGTAACCGTGTGGGGCATTCGCATACCCGTATGAAATGGGTGGGCATAGACCTTGGCCTCCAAACCACCGCCATAGCTATTATCCAAGGCCACTCCTCAGGCCCCTGGACCTTAGAAAGGATAGAAGTACTCCCCTTCCCACCTACCTCCGTAGAAGAACGGCTTGACCAATACCGAAGCTGGCTCAAGGAACAAATCCTCAAAGTTTCTGCCGAGACAATTGCAGGCGCTTTCGCGGAAATGCCCTTTGTTGGGAAAAATGTGCGGAGTGCCTTGCTCTTGGGAGCTCTGCAAGGAGTCACCTGGGCCCTTCTGAGAGAAGCGGAATGGCCTTCCCTGCAGATGCTGGCCCCCGTTCAGGTAAAAAAAGCCCTTACAGGCCGAGGCTCCGCCTCCAAAGCCCAAATAGCGGCCTGGCTCCCCCATTACTTGCTCAACCCCGCCTCCATCCCCCATAACCATCACGCCACAGATGCCATCGCCATAGCCATCGCAGGCGCCTTAGCTCAAAACTCCGCAATAACCCGCAAATTCACCAGCCGAGCCGAAAGATAATTCGGTACCGCCCACCGAACCCCATACACATCCGCTATCCACTGATAAGAAACGACATTGTAGCGCTGAAAAAGGTTGAAAACATCTACGCCAATCCAAAGGGAACGAAGGGTACGCCCCTCTGAAAACAAAATCACCCGGCTCAGCCCCAGGTCTACCCGATTATAAAAGGGCATCTGAAAGACCGTACGTTTCTCTATTTGGCGGGGCACCCCAAAAGGCATCCCTGTCCCAAAGACAAACTGAATATTGACCTTGTAAAGGGGATTGCTGGGAAGCTCGTCTTGAAAGTAGAAGGCGAAGCTCAGGCGCTGGTCGCTGGGACGTCGCATCCACGGAAGCGCCCCGGGTTTTTCTCGAGTGCGCAGTAGGCTCAAACTAAACCACGAGTCGGTACCCGCTAAAAACTCGCCATTGAGCCGCATGTCTAAGCCATAAGCGTATCCGCGGGCGGAGTTGGCCCCATAGTAGCGCAATCGGACATTTTCTATTTCGTAGGGGATAAGGTCCCAGAGGGCCTTGTAGTAGATTTCGGCAAAGTACTTGAGAGGACGGCCCCAGAGAGTAAAGGAGTAATCTAAACCGCCGACCAGCTGAAAACTCTGTTGGGCCCGCAAATGAGGGACAAGCCGATAATCAATTGCCCGTAGCTCCCGATAAAAGGGCGGCTGCGCATAAAAGCCTGCTCCAAAGCGGTACTGGAGCTGCGCCGAAGGCTGATAAAGCATTTGCAGGCGAGGGCTCCAAACCAGCTGGCGATTATTAGCCGCATAATGGGCGCGCAGCCCCACATCTAATCTCCAACGCGACCAGCGAAAGGTTTGTTGCACAAAGCCCAGAAGGCGCCGGTTAGAAAGGCGCTGGTCCCAGAAATACCGCTCCTCCAAGCGCACATAGTCAGCAGAGTCCAGCGCACTCCATTCATAAACGCGGTCGCGAAAACTCTCATACTGAAGGCGTATGCCCCAAGAGAGACGATGACGAAGATTAGGATCCCAGGCATATTCGCCCCGGTGCTCCAAGTAGGCGGTGCTTATATCCAAGTAGTTTCGGGCGTGGCGTATTTGGCTGCCAGCCCCCCGTAGAACTACCACCTCATTGTACAGGCTACTGCCGAGGTTGGTCTGGACTTCACCCAAGAAGTAAGCCCCCTCCGTATCTATGAGTTCGTCTTCCAAGCTCTGAAAAAAGCTGCCAATGAGGGAAAGCCGTAGGCGCGCAGAAGGTCTATGAGTGAGGGTAAAAGCGCTCTGGCCTGTATTATAACGGAGCAGCTCAGCCCCTGAAAAATACAGATTTACCCGCAGGGCGTAGTTGATAAGCCCAAAGGTCGCCTCCCCACTCTGGGGGAAGAGGCGGTATCGGTTCAGGAGGCCCGTAGCCAGAAAGTCTATGCGCCATTTTTCCAATCCATCTCTAAATCGGGACCAAGAGAGGTAGGCCTGCCCATCGTAAAAGACGGGACGATATTGGCCTCTGACGGGGAGGGTATTCAGGAGATAGCCGATGGCAAAGCGCCGAGCCCCGATAGTGTAGTAAAGTCCGCCTTTTTTACCGATGAAGGCCAGGCTCTGGCTTAAAAGGCCTATTTCTATGAGCCGCTGGGGCTGGGCCTGGCGCTTGTAACTCACCTGCAGGACCGAAGCCAGCTTATCTCCATATCGGGCCTCAAACCCACCCGTACTAAAAAACGCCTCCTCAATCAAAAGGGGATTGACGAAGCCTAAGCCCTCCTGCTGGCCGCTCCGAGCTGAAAATGGCCGGTAAATCTCCACTTCACCGGCATAAACGAGATTCTCGTCAAAGTTGCCGCCCCGCACCCGATACTGGGAAGAAAACTCATTCGTGGACTGGGCCCCCATCAGCACCAGTCGGCTCTCTAAATCGGGTTTGATGCTGGGCATGGTGCGCAGGGCCTCCGTCCGAATCGGAATAGGCTGTAAAAAGGGACGATCCGGAAGGGCCGTGGGTTTAGTCTTTTCGCTCTGAATTGTCAAAGTATCCGTGCTTAGCTCTCGGCTGCGCAGACTTAGGGTGAGGGGCTCCGTCGCTCCGGATTGGACCCACACCTCCGTCTCTAAGGGATAGGCCTCTACATGAGAAACCCGAAGGCGGTGCTTACCCGCCGGCAGAACTAACAACAGCCGCCCCGCCGAATCCCCCACATAAGTATGACCTGAAACTTCTACCTGCGCAAAGGGGAGGGGACGATTCTCAGAAGAAACGATCTTCAGTTGGAGGCGACCCGTTTGGGCCCAAAGTAGGGAAAGAAACACAAGCCAGAGCCAAGCACCGGGGGAGTATGGCATAAGTAGAAGTACCTCCTACCTGCGCAAGATACAGAAAGCCCTATCTCAAAAGACCGAACAGCCCAATCACAAGCACCAGGCCCCCAAAGAAAACCTCTAAGCTTCGGCTGCGCAAGCGCTGCGCCCAACGAGCCGTAAGCATACTGGCCCCTAAAAGCCCTATGGCCAGAGCCAAACCCATTGGAAGATTAACATGTCCTTTGTGATAATAAGGGAGCATAGCCCCCACCAGAACAGGCATGCTGAGGGTAGCCAAGCTCGTGCCTTGTGCTACATGCTGGTCGTACCGAAGAAAAAACCGAATGAGCGGCACAATAATGATACCGCCTGCCACGCCCGTAAGACCACTCAAAGTGCCCGAAATAAGCCCAATCAAGATACCTCGTAAAGCTCTTTGCGCTCTGGGAACGCTCTGCGGAGTAGTAGAAGCCGTAGAACGGAAAATCTTCTCCCGGAAAATCAGATAAGACCCCACAACTATCAAAAAACCCGAAAAGATGCGGGTCAGAGTCTCACTGCGGAGGTTTTGCACCCGCTCAGCGATGAGGTATCCCGACAGCAGCACGCCTAACGCAATAAATAAAGCCAGAAGAAGGTCGGTTCGGCCGTTTCGGTAGTAGGTGTAAGCACTGCCTGCCAGCACAGGGATGGAAAACACAAGCAGGGCGGTGCCTTGAGCCATGTGGTGAGGATAGCCGAGGGCATACGATAAAAGAGGAATCATCACAATGCCGCCTCCTACGCCGGCTAAGCCGCTTAGGAAACCGGCCGCCGCCCCAATCCCAACCCCCACCACCCACTCCTGAATAGCCATAGGCCGCAAATATAGGAAATATAGGCAGGACCCAACCCACACCCAGCAGAGAGAACCGTCCTGCCCGATGCTCCAAACCTATTTTGTCTCGTCACGGAGTCGCAGTTCCCTCATGCAGAACCAAACGGCAGGAGCAGATGCTTCTGGCGGGTGCGCCTCCTACTCCTAGAAAATCACAGCCCCTTCCCTTGCAGAAGATAACCTCCCCAGGAAAAGATAAGCCCCTCAGAGCTCCGGTTAATACCAGTTCAATGCAGAGAGTTTCTGAATGGGAGTCGGTGGTATTTTGTGGGGCCGCCGCCCGCCTTAGGGCGGCGGCGGCCCTGTGCCAAGGCGGCGGCGCCCGCCCCCAGCGCGGCAGGGCCCCGCCCCCCACGGAACGCTGGTC
>Ga0079997_106517_pt1 | contig 15982 bp, 18 predicted proteins | sample PerSpoCPS_CMetaG_FD_69200 | JGI IMG/M metagenome (GOLD analysis project Ga0079997, IMG submission 69200) | Archaeal communities from Yellowstone National Park, Wyoming, USA - Perpetual Spouter C (PS_C) MetaG (SPADES assembly) (version 2) | ecosystem: Environmental > Aquatic > Thermal springs >... | reverse complement strand
TCTGTGTGTTCGCCCTAGCCTCAACAACATACACTCCCCCGGAGGCTAAGCCGGATGATATTACGTAGGTGTTGCTAAAGCCTGTTGAGGGCTTGAGGTCCTGGTTAACGCTAGCCGACCATACGACGCTCGAGCCGCTGAGCATCCTTAGCTGCGTAAGTGTCACAGGCTCCTTACCCACATTATACACGGTTACCTCCAGAAGCCCACCACTTCCGAAGGGCTCTAAGTGGGCTGAGACCAGGAGTCCTGTAGAGGTCGCGGATGGCGCTAACCTCAGCATACCTGTAGCGTAAGCAACTGCAATAGCTACGAGAGATGCAAATGTGAGGACTGCGGCCGCCACAACCTCGCTTAGGCCTGTACGTGAATGTGTGAGAAATAGGGGTTTGGGGCTCATGCTACACCACTGGGACGCTTGTCGAGTGTCTCACAGTTCCGCTGGAGCCTGTCCCCGAAGCTTCTACGACTATTAGGTCTCCCCTGCCTGCTCCAAGGCCTGATACGCAGTTTGACGCTGATGCCTCAGCACCAGGCTGTAGTGTTCCTATGTTGCCTATTGATGCTGTGTTTGTTCCGAACCTAGCTGTCGCAGTGACACCGTTTATAGTAGTACTACCATCATTCTTCACCTTCGCATTAACGTATACACATGTTCCCTGAAGGTAGGCCTGGGCCTCAATAACCCTTATACTCTCCGACCTGGCGAATACGCCTATCCTAGCCATAGTCAGTACGCCTACTATTAGGGCCAGCGAGGTCACGATGACTACAAGTATTATGGCGGCTACCGGCTGGCTGAGAGCCCCCCTCTTCCTAACCAAGGGGGTAAAAAATAGGGATGTGTTTGTGTTCATTTACACCGCCTCTTATATGTGGGCTACGGCTGACTTCTTGTCTACGACATTGGTTCCGCCCGGGCCGGTGCAGGTCACGATCGCTATGTAGATGCTGCCGCTCTGGAAGCCGTTTACGCCGTTATCTGTGAAGCTACCGACCTGCCCTGGGTTGAGGGTTGCAGGACCTGTAGGGCTGGACATCACGTTTCCTCCCCCGTCTTGCACCTCAACGGTACAGCCTGTCAGCCGTGCCCCACCGCTGTTCCTCACGTCTATTGTTACGAAGCCGTTGCCGCTGACTGGGTCAACCAGTATGTCGACGCGTTCAATGGTCACCTTGGCCGCCGTCCCCCATCCGAATAGGAAGCCGCCTGCCACGCCCGCCATCACAAGTGTCAGGGCTACGCCAACCACCATCACTATCAGAGTTATCACCGGCGTGCTCAGCCCCTTCCTTGAGAAGTTTTCCCTGTTCATGGCAAGCGGCCCAATAGTTGAGTGGATAAAAGGAAATCGCAATGTGTGGAGACCTTCAAAAAATAGGCGAGAGAGAACACCAAGAGCCAAAAGAGCATACAATCTTTAAACCCGGTCCTCAAACAGGCATGTGTACGGACTATAGCTGTAAAGAAACCGTTAAGATAGGAGGTGGGGGGATATTTCCCACACCACAACACTCGATGAGGTTACTACGCATTTGTTGAAACAGGGTAACACTGACATACAAAGGGAGGCGTACCGCAACAGAAGCGTTAACCTAAGTCACCAACCCCAACCGGTTGGGGTTTAAATACCCTCTGACATGCTATATAAACCCCAAATGGTTGGGGTTTAAATACTCTAGCCCTCCCTATATAAACCCCAATCGGTTGGGGTTTATTTGCGGCTTAATGCCTACCGCATGCTAGGTATCCTCTTCTGGGCTATGGCCTTTGAGCGGGGAGCCTAAGCCCGACCAGGATGGTTGTCTTAATCGTGGGCATTCCTAGAGGTCTGCCAGCTCTTGGAGCTTGAGGAGTTCGGGCAGCAGCTCCTCTAACCCCTCCCTGTACATCATCTCCGCTGTGTGTCTTAGCACATATGTTGAGAAGAGGTGGGATTGGAGGCGGTCGGTGAGTCTGGTAACTATCTTGAGGACAACTTCTTCGGGGCCTGCCTCTAACCCATCTATGCCAAAAACTGTGGGGATTGCTGGGTTGATTTCTTTAAGCGCCTTTATGAGATAGTTTGTAATTATGTCTTTTCCATCAATGAGGTCAAGACGGCTATCCTCTAACATGGACATACATGCAAATGGTCTCCACATAAGATGCGTATAACCATATTGTCTTATGGCGGTCGCCGAGCTGGCGTATGCGCCGCCAAAAACCACTTACCGTATTACAAACTCCTCAGGGGAGGGGTCTGTAAAGTGCTTTCGAGAGGGTGCGGGTTAGGGGTTGTAGAGTACGAAACGCTTGTTAGCCCTTTACCCATCATGTCACAGAGGCTAGGCCTCCACTACGTCGTGTATGAGGATTGTTGTAGATCCTTCCATCTTTGTTATTGTTGCTCTTGCCTTGAATCTCCTCCCCTTCTTTATCAGGTCTCTTGGGCCGTTGTATGCTGATGGTTCAAGCCTAGCCCTGAAGCTGTCGTCAACCATCACAACAGCAAACCCAGGATATATCTTCTCCACCGCTATAGTATGTATTCTTCCCTGTGGTTTTACTGTTAGTGGTTTTGACCTTATTACCGCTGTTGTGACATATCTATCTCCTATCTTCTTTATGAGTCCATCCCTCTCAAGCCTGTTAAGGCTCTTCCTAACAGCTTCGGGGCTGTATGAGATGTTCTCCATTATCTCATGAAGCGTTACTCCTTTGTCGCCTGCCTTCAGTAGCATCTCGTATATGTTTTTGCGGCAGTAGTACAGCTCCCTGCTTGAAGGACCCTCAACAGAAACCACCTCCTGCCTAGGCTCAACAGCCTGTTTAGGCTCAACCTCAATCTTTATTACTGGTTCAGATTCTTCGATTGTCTCTGTCTTTGTCCACGGCCATGGTGTTCCTGGTGGTGGTTTAGGTGCCTTTCTATCTATCTTTACTGTTTTCTTTGATGCTTGCTGTAGTATTTTGTCCATTCTTCTTGCCCTTCTGTATCCTTCTCTGAAGTAGTATTCGTCTACTGTCTTGTCTGTTACTAGTATTACTGCTTTTCCCTGAAGCTTCCTACCTGTTCTTCCTCTCCTCTGTATGTATCTTATTCCTGATACTGCTGGTTCGTAGAATACTACTAGCCCGCATTCAGGTATGTCTAGTCCCTCCTCACCAACACTTGTAGCAACCAACACATTATACACACCCTCCCTGAAGGCCTTCAAAGTCCTCATCTGCTCATCCTGAGACATCCTAGGCCCATGCTTTCCCTCAGCCCTACCTATGAATAATGCGGCCCTATAACCTCTATCCCTAAGCCTATCCACCAAGACCTCAGCCGTAGCCCTGATGTTTGCGAAGACCAGAACCCTGTCGCCTGGCTTCTCAGCGAAGTGGGCTTCAAGCGTTGAAGCCAGGGCATCTACCTTGCTGTGGTCTACCGTACACTGGCTAACAATCCTTACTAGGTCTCTGAAATCCGGTGTAGAGGCTATTGTCTTATGGCTTCTGAGCTCTGATCTGGATATTTCCTCTAGGTAGTGTTTTAGGCTGTGTACATGCTGGCTCTCTATAAGTTCTTGAGCATGGTATAGGCTTAATGCGGCAGATAAAAGAGTCATGTAGTGTATGTTAGGCCCCTTAACACCTGAGTCTATCTCGGCCCTAATCCTATTCATCAAACCCACTAGAACCTTCCTATTCACAGCATCTATAGGCATCCTCAATAGACCGCTTTCACGAAGCCTAGAAATAACAGACTCAATCATCCTCTTTATCTCGTTCCTTATCTGCTCGTATTCTGCTGGTAGCTTAACCCTAACCCATCCAACCCTAATACCGGGAATATACTTTGACACCTCTTCGTCTTCCTCAGTCATCCATACTACCTGCTCTATCCACAGATTCCTAACAACCTCCACAACCTTATCCTCCTCAGAGCCGGGAGAAGCCGTAAGAGCCAAAATCAATGGATAGGGACATCTTCTAATATATTCCTCTGCAAGCCTTGTGTATGCATACCTGCTCCTAGACCTGTGGCATTCATCGAACACGAGTAAAGAGAACTCCTCAAGTCTAACAAAGCCTCTCCTATAGTCATTCCAAACAGTCTGAGGCGTCGCAGTCACAAACCTAACCCTAGAGTTACTCCACACACTAGCCCTTGCAGCGGTCTCTCCTGTAACGGCGGCCACCTCGTCTTCCCTGAGCTTGAGATGCTTTAACACCGATTCTCTATGCTGGAGGGCTAGGGGCTTTGTAGGAGCCATGAAGAGTATCCTACACCCCGGATGTCTGTGCAGTAGCTCCGCGGCCACAAGCTCAGCTATAACGGTCTTCCCAAGCGCCGTAGGTAGGACTGCCAAGGTGTTAGCCTCTAGAGCCTTCTCAACAAACCTCCTCTGATAATCCCTATCCTCTATAACACCATCCCTAACCATGGGATGGACTACATACTTTGGTTTCGGTGTTGATAGCTCGGTTTGAACCATTACTATGTGCTTGCATATTGTGTGTCTGTATGTGTAGTGTGGGCATGTACAGCTCCACACACCACCATCATCCACAGAAACAGTATACTCTACGCCGGGCCTAGAATGGCTTGGAACCCTCCAGCTCCTCAAGACCTATCAACATATGTCTGAGGCGTCTAAATAACGTTTTAAGCGGAATATTTGTCTTGTTTTGTGTGAGTTATCGTAGTGGTAGGAGGTTGGAGTATGTTGTTAGGGATATGTTTAGGAGGAGGGGATGGTTTGTCGTCAGGGCCGCCGCATCAAAACCAGTAGACCTAGTATGTTTAAAGGGTGGTGAAGTAGTTCTCGTAGAATGTAAATATGGCGTCAGGGGTGTTAGGTGGGCTGAGCTAGCCTCTCTACTTGAGGCCGCAGAAAAAGCAAATGCCAAGCCAGTCCTAGCCATTGCTGAGAAAAGAGGAAGGGTTAAGATGATAGATGTGGGGAGGTGGGCCGACTTCAAACCCTAAAACCCTCGAAACAACAACATGATAGTGTCCAAATGTTGTGTTTTGTTTGTTTGGATGTTGTGTCTCTGGCTGTTTTATTCGTAATAAAAAGTAGGGATGTTAAGGTCCTGGCTGTCTTGGACTATATGTTTCATGGTGGTTGTAGGGAGGTTTCTAAGGTTCTTAGCATGGGTTTGGAGCCTATAAGCATGTCAGCGGTACACTACCTTGCCAAGAATGTATCTTCTATAAAGGTTGCTAAGGAGCCTAGGTATAGGGGATGTACTAGTCAAAGGCCCATGGTATAGATGGGCGTTTGAGAGTATAGGCATGAGAGGTTCGGTATGAGGAACAGGGTAGAAAGGTTCTTCAGATACCTAAGTATTCCACCACAAGCTAAGCTCGAGAACCACATACAGGGAATTAACAAACCTAAAACTATTCCCAAACCTATTCACAATATACTATCAGGCCGCGAGGACAGGGAGGTGAGCAAAAATGCTTATTTGGACACTATCCCCCGATACATAGTGTCCAAATAACGGGTTTATATAGCTGAAGACCTCCCCCAATAGTAGCCTTGCGAGTCAAAATAGGCGCCCCCAGAGGGTATTTAAAGCCTTATTTGAACATTATCTAACCATAAAGAGAAAAACTTAAGTAAAAGTTGACAGAATCACCTCATTGCATGAAAGGAGATAAGGGAAAGAGGATTAGTAGACGTGATTTTCTAGCTGTGTCTTCCGCTGCTGCAGCTGGCGGCGTGGTTGGTGGGCTTGTTGCTGGCGGCTTGGCTGGATATTTTGTAGGACAGTCGGTGGCTGGCCCTGCTAGAACTGAGACGGTGACCAAGACAACCACTGTGGGCGGTGTTACAGTGACGACTACTGCGGTCCAGACCCAGACTGTGACGAGGACCGTAGGAGGTCTCGAGGATGCTCCTAGAAAGATTAAGATCGGCGCCACAGTGAGCGAGACCGGTATACTGACGGCTTCGGTTGGGCTTCTGGGCAAGGCCTACAAAGCGGCTGAGCGGCTGATAAACCAGGCCGGTGGAATATATGTGGAGGAGTATGGCCGGCGACTTCCTGTCGAGATAATTTACTACGATGATAAGAGCGACCCGGCCACGACAGAGAGATTCTACACGAGGCTTGCGACTGAGGATCAGGTGGATATAATGATCGGGCCCTTCACAGCTGTAAACGCCATCCCCGCATCAGCGATTGCGGAGAGGTTCGGCGTTCCCCATATTGATGGCGCGGCGGCTGAAAAGCCCATCTTCAACAAGAAATGGGTTGTGGGATGCCTAGACCTCGTGGAGAAATGGTTGACGGCGTATTTTGAGATGGTCGACTGGTACAAGGAGAACAAGAGATACAAGATTGAGACAGTTGCCTTCGCCAACTCAGACGAGCCGTTCGGAAACGAGGTAACCGACTATGGGATTAAGCTGGCTGAAGCAAGGGGGATAAGCGTGGTAGGGGTTGAGAAATATACTTTTGACACGACAGACTTCACACCTATAATCACCAAGTTCAAGGCAGTAGATCCAGACGTCATCATAATGACAGACCCAGTGGGGATTTTGCAGGCTGTATTCTGGAAGCAAGCCTTCGAACTCGGGTTGAGGCCGAGAGACTTCCACCCAGCCTTCGGGCTTCTAAAAGCTGTCAGGGACGCGATGGGGCCCCAGCTCTCTGACGGTATAACCTCAGATGACTGGGTGCCGCCAGAGCTACCGTATGAATCGGATCTTGGGAAGAGGTTCTATGAAAAGGTTCAGGCTGCTGCAGGATATAAGCATGATGAGTATCCATGGCAGACCATCCACTATGTCTGTCTCGAAATAGCTCTCAAGGCGGTTCAGGTAGCCGGCTCACTAGACAAAGAGAAGATAAGAGACGCGCTCTACCGGATGAGGATAACGACCATCGGCGGACTATGGCATGCCGCTAGACCGCCAGATGAGTTCGCCGGCCGAGGGACAATACTGCCCGTCCCAATACAGTACATTGGAGGGGTTAAGAGGGTTCTCTGGCCGCCTGAATTAGCTACCGGAGAGTGGGTTTACCCGGCACCCTGGGCTAGGTAATGTCGGTAGAAACCCACCTCACCATTATTTTGGGAGGAATTCTTCTAGGCGGGATCTACGGGCTGATAGCTTTAGGGCTGACGATGGTCTTTGGTGTATCCAGGATTCTAAACGTGGCACATGGAGACTTTGTCATCTTAGGAAGTATCTTCGGGCTCATTGTCACAACCCTCTCAGGCCTAAGCCCTTTCCTAATACTCCCCCTGATCCCACCCCTCTTCTTCGCGGCTGGAATCCTATTTGAGAAGACGATGGTGAGGAGGGTGATAATGCGGAATACCGAGAACACTCTGGCGGTATCCATACTGGCTACACTCGCCTTCGCCATGATCGTGGAGGACATATCGTTCTTCGGACTTGGCCAAGCAGGACTCAACTATGTCTCACTACAGGTCTTCCTCCAACCCATCAACATTCTAGGATTCATAATACCCACCACCCGCTTCATATCCCTGATAGCCATGGTCATGCTAGCACTAGCAGCACGAATGATAATCCAGTCAACAACATTCGGAAGGAGGCTGAGGGCCACGATACAGGATCGGGAGTTGGCCGAGGTTGTGGGAGTCAACGTGTCTAGGATGTCAGCCCTCAGCTTTGGATTTGGCGCAGCCCTAGCAGGTATATCGGGCCTCTTTCTAGCCATGATAACCAGTCTAACACCATTCCAGGGAGTACAGTTCACGGTCATAGCTCTCACGGTAGTTATACTTGGCGGGCTGGGAAGCTTCACAGGCTCCATAGTCGGCGGACTGATAATTGGGATCGCTGAGGCCTATACCGCATTCCTCTGGGGCACCAACTGGGCTAGGGTGGTGGCCATAATCGTGATGATAGCGGTTCTAGTGGTGAAGCCCAGCGGCATATTCGGTGGCAGAAGATGAATCTTTGGAAAACAATTATCCCCGTCACAGCGGTAGCATTGGCGGCTGTCGCGTCCATACCCCTCTACTCAAGCCCCTACATCATCAGCCTACTATTCTTCCTATTCACATTCGTAGGGCTTGCCATAGCGTATGACATCTTTGGAGGCTTCAGCGGATACTATAACCTCGGCTTCGGCGCATTCTTCGCAATAGGCGCCTACACATTCCCAATCCTAAGCCTGGGCAGGCTGGGCTTCCAAACCCATCCCATAATAGCGTTCATAGCAGCACCTCTATTCTCCGGCGTGGCCGCGTTCCTCCTAAGCTATCCCTTCCTAAGGCTTCGTGGAGCCTACTTCGCAGTAGCAACATTCGGCCTAATACCACTCATGTACAACCTAGCGAGAAATCTCAGCACCATAACAGGCGGGGCCAGCGGCATCCAGATAGTCGTCACAGAGTTCTTCGGAATGCTTCCAGGATTCTACATAGCTATGGCGGTCACAGTGGCTGCTGCAGTAACGCATCATCTCATAGGTAGGAGCAGGGTGGGCCTCGCTTTGAGAAGTATCAAGGAGGATGAAGATGTTGCCTCTGAGTATGGGATAAACGGATTCGCTGTAAAGAGGCTCGTCTATGTGATAAGCGGGATGTACGCCGGGCTGCTGGGAGCCAACTTCGGCTTCGGCCTAGGGGTGGTGAGCCCTGACGGAGTTCTCAACCTTGAGATAGCCCTCGCACCCCTGATTATGACGATATTCGGCGGCCCCGCCTCCCTCACCGGAGCCATACTGGGAGGCTCCCTCATAACCCTCATACAAGAGTTTCTATGGCTTAACATACCATTCTTCCACCTAGCTACCTACGGACTGATAATACTCCTAGTAGCGATTTTCGCCCCTCAGGGAGTGGTACGTATTAGATTTAGAAGAAGGCTTGGCCGGGTCCCTGTGGCGGCGCCGCTAAATACCTAGGTAGACCTCCCTCACATAATCGTTTCTCTCAAGGCTGGCCGGGTCACCATGTAGAGCCACCCGGCCCGACTCGATAATATAGCATCGGGTACAGAGCTTAAGGGCTTCCGCAACCTTCTGCTCCACAAGACATATTGTTAGGCCTTTCTCCTCGTTGAGCTTTCGCAGTATCTGGAATATTCTCCTCACATAAACAGGAGCCACTCCCTGGGAGGGCTCGTCCAGCATCAAGAGCTTGGGATTGGACATCAGTCCCATGGCGATGGTGAGCATCTGCATCTCACCACCGCTGAGGGTTCCGGCTAGCTGATCAGACCTTTCAGCCAGTCTTGGGAAGTAGCTGTAGATATCTTCCAGCCTCCTTCTAAGCTCGCCCTTATCCCTTAGATTGGTGCCTCCCAGCACCAGATTCTCATAGACGGTCATCTGGGAGAAGACTCTCTTCCCCTCCGGGATGTATGAGATTCCCAGCAGACCTCTCTCCCTCACGCCGAGTTTTGATATGTCCCGTCCATCGTAGATGATTCTTCCCTTGGTCAGCTTATTCAAACCCATGATTGTTCTCAGCAGAGTTGTCTTACCAGCCCCATTTGGTCCGAAGACTCCTACGATTTCACCCTCGCCTATCCCAAGGCTCACATCCCAGAGTACCTGAATATTCCCGTATCCGGCATTTAGGTCTATGGCCTCCAGCATCATCGTCTAACACCTGATGCGTATTCCTCACCCAAATAAGCCTCAACCACCTGAGGCGCCACCCCCACCTCCCGGGGCGTTCCCTCAAAAATCTTCTCACCATTATTGAGGACTGTTATCTTATCGCTGGTGGACATGACGACTTTAAGAACATGTTCGACGAGTATTATGGTGACCCCACGTTTTCTAAGAGCCTCCACTATCTTGAGGATTCTATCTGTCTCCCGCATGCTCAGCCCAGCTACCGGCTCATCTAGGAGGAGTAGCGACGGCCTAGTTGCTATGGCTCTAGCTATCTCCACCAGCTTCTGGTTCAGCACATCGAGGGATCCAGCTGTCCTCTCCTCATATCCGCTCAAGCCAACCATCTCAATGGCCTCCCTAGCCTGGCGGACAGCATCATCCCTGCTGGGCCTGCCGTCAACTCCGTAGTATGAACCCACCAGCACATTATCCAGTACCGTCATATTCTTGAACGGTCTGATCAGCTGATGGGTCCTAGCTATGCCTAGCTTGCAAATCTGAAACGGCTTAAGTCCTGTGATATCCCTACCATTGAAGACTATCTTACCCGCCGCCGGTTTCACCACACCCGTGAGGACGTTGAAGAAGGTTGTCTTACCGGCTCCATTGGGTCCAATCAACCCCCGGATCTCACCTCTCTCAACCTCGAGGGACAAGCCTTTCAGTGCTGTTACACCGCCAAACCTCACCGTAACATCATGGCACTCTAGGAGGGGAGGCATAGCGGCCTCACATTCTGATCTCTACGCTGAAAGGTTTTCCCATCGTAGTCTTCAAGTATATGCTGCCGATATTACGCATCCTCTTCTCCAGCTTCTCCACAACCCTGCTTAGAACAGCCTCAGCGTTCGCCGCAAGTTTCTCATCACTCTCATCAGCCGGGCCTATGAGACAGCTCACCTGAGGAATCTTCCTAAGCTGTACAACAACTGTCTTGAGATATCTCTTGACCATGCGTTCAAGATCCTGACCGGGGGGCATGGGGACCGGTGTCTTGAACCTCAAGTTTTTCTCAGCCATTGCATGAGATCCTGTCAACTTTTACTCTTAAGTTTTTCTCTTTATGGTTATGGCCTGGTTTCTATTCTTATGCATGTTAGTCGATAGGGGCCCTTGGTATAGATGGGCTCTGGAAAGGCTTGGACTAAAGTACCAGCATCAAAGGTTCGGTTTAAGGAATTCTGTTGAAAGATTCTTCGGATACCTAAAACGGAGAACAAGAAGATTCCACAACAACATAAACACATGGAGTATCAAGTCGGTAGAAGACTATGCAACAGCAATAGCAATAATCAGAAACCTAACCACACTAACAAAGACCCAAGGAGGCGTATTACTTAGCCGACAGGATCAAACCATAAAGAGAAAAACTTTAAGTTGACAGGATCCTTCCTTTAATCTGCGAAAGATATATAAGCTTGTTCTGTCTAATATTTTCACATGACTCTGCGCGATCTCCAGGAGGGTAGATTAGTTTCTACGCCGCCATCGGTCATAAGCCAGTTGAAGACAGCTCTGGGAGAGGAGAACGTGAGCACGGACTGGACTGAGCGATTCATGTATGCGAGGAGCCTAGCGTGGCCGTTCCTCATGAAATTTCCAGATGTGGTGGTGAGGCCACGGTCGCCTATGGATGTCGCCCAAATATTGAGGATAGCCAACCGTCACAAGGTTCCAGTGGTGGCTAAGGGAGGCATCGGAGAGGGTGCAAGCGTGCCCTTGGAGGGCGGCATACTCATAGACCTGACAACACTCAACAGGATTGAGGTCCATCCTGAGGATAAGGTGGTGGTTGTGGAGGCTGGCGCCAGCTGGCATCAGATGCTGGCCGACCTCCGTAAATACGACCTGACTGTCCCGATTTGGCCCACATATGAGTCGGCTGCTGTTGCAAGCGCGGCCTTTGTCAACCCTAGCCACGGATATGGCTCCACTAGATATGGTGTCGTCGCAGATCTCTGCATAGGCGCCGAGATAGCATTCCCCAACGGCGAGATCATAAGGACAGGGGCCCTAGCCAATGAGGCGACAGAATTTGGAGTCTTCTACCGCTATCCCAATGGCCCTGAATTCACCGGCCTTTGGACCCAGATAGAGAGCAACTTCGGCGTCATAACCAGACTGGCCTTCAAGACAATAGATTTTAAGAAAGAGTGGCTTGCAACCCAGTACTTCACCTTCCGGCGGGATCAGTTAGACGCCTGTGGCAAGGCCATATTCAAGCTGGTAAGACATGAGATCTTCGATGTACACTTCAACGATAGATGGTGGGTCCTACCCGCAATATGGGAGGGCGTGGTGAAGGATATGCCTGAGGATGCGTGGTTCCACATCTCAATAATAAACTTCGGTAGGACGGATGCTGAGCTCAGGGCGCAGGAGGAAATATGCAGGTCTGTGATGAACGAGTATGGTGGAAAGGAGAATATGGAGGCTGCTGAGAAGCTGGTGGGCCCCACGAGGTGGGGGCCAGACTATGAGAGACAGCCTGCTGAACCCTGGCCCGCATGGAATCTGGTGGGACATGACTCCTGGGGTTCCAGAAACACGAGAAACTCGGGCATGTGGTTCACCACATCACAGCATTTCCCATATAGATTCTTCAACGAGGTCTACGAGCATCATGAACGGGTTTGCAAGGAGGTTGGGGTTTGGAGTGAGAGATATCTACCCTGGCATGATAGCTTCGCATGCAGGGACTCCTTCAAAACCGAGACGTTCATAATGTACAATCCCTACAACCCCGAGGATATGAAGAAGGTTGGGGAGTACCTGAGAAAGTTCTTCCCCGTCATAGTGAAGAAGGGAGCCTCCTTCCACGGCCTTACAATCCAGTTCCATGGCAAAGCAGCTATGGAGAAGCTCGGTCCCCTCTATGAGTGGATGAAGAGGCTGAGGGATATGGTGGATCCCAACCAAATAATGAATCCGGGAACCCTCTTCTAGAGGTGAGGGAGATGGCCACATTACTTGAACCATATAAGAGATGGCTCTACGCCGTCGACATACACCCGAGCGCGGGCTGTGTAGCATGTGGAAACTGCTATGGGCGTGGGCCGGCCAACTGGCTAGCCGACGAACACAATACAGCGGACTGGAAATGTGTCCCCTTCGACTACTATGGATGGAGAAGCTATACTCCATCATCCTTCTGGGAGCTGGCGACAAAATACTATCACGGCCAGATATCCATAGATGAGGAGGTGCGTGTCCGGCTCTTCTCCTGCGCCCAATGCGGTTTATGTGATGAGGTCTGTGGGATAGTGGCGGGCGATCAACGGCTTTCGGAGATATTCCGAGTATTCAGGGCCGAGATCTATGAGAGGACCGGGCCCTTCAGGGGCTTGGCCGAGATTGTGAAGAATGTGAGAGAGGCTGGGAATATCTATGGTGTCCGGGAGAGAAGGTTCTGGGGTGACGGTGTTGTCAAACCTGTTGAGGAGGGTGGAAAAAATGAGATATTATTATACGTTGGCGACACAGCATACTATAAGCTACCCCAAATAGCCCAGGCTGCTGCAAACGTTCTCAAGATGTTGAATGTAGGCTTCACGGCCCTGAAGGATGAACCCAACTCAGGCTATGAGCTGGAGATGGCGGGGGATTTCAAGGGTGCGAAGGCCCAGTGGGAGAAGGTGCGAGACGCATGCAGGAAGAATGGTGTCAAGACCCTAGTCTGCCTAGGCGCCCAAGACTACCATGTTCTCAAGAGGGAGCTGGGTGGGGAGATACAGGTCCACCACATCACCACATTCATAGCATCCAAGACCAAGCCCAACCTCAGAAGATACACGGGAAGGGCCGCATACCATGATCCATGCTATCTCGCAAGACATGCCGGCAGCAGGTCGGCCAGGGGTGCCAGGGTTATCGAGGAGCCACGCCGCATCCTATCATGGATTCCAGGTCTGGAGATTGTTGAGCTTCGGCATAAGGGGAGGTGGACATGGTGTGTGGGAGAGTGCGGCGGCCTACCATGGTCATTCCCCGACCTAGCTAGGTGGAGGGCTGAGAAGCTCATCATGGAAGCTGCTGAATTGGGTGTAGATAAGCTGATAACAGCCTCGCCGCCGGAGCTACTACATCTGAGGAACAGCCTTGGTAAAAATCACGTGGGACTCGAGATCCTGGATATTTGCGAGGTTCTGGCTGACAGCATCTCTAGATAACACCCTTCTCAAGATCTTCGATGGCTGCCAGGGCTGCATTCCGGCCGGGAATCCCGCTGACACCGCCTCCTGGATGGGTGTAGGCTCCGCACATGTATAGGCCTTTGACCGGTGTCCTATAGCTGCTGTAGCCCGGGAAGGGACGGAGGGAGAGGGACTGGTCTAGGCTGGCCTTACCCACACCCGGGTCTGCGTTGACTATATTGGGGTTGATGGCTTCAAGGTCGGCAGGCGAGAGGACAACCCTCTTCAAAATCAAGTCCTTGACACCTGGGGCATATTTTTCGAGGGCATCGATACATCTGTCGGCGAAGGATTCCTTGACATCCTCCCAGTCACCATGTCTCAGTCTAGCCGGTGTTCTGACAAAATCCCAGAGGATATGCTTGCCAGGAGGGGCCCTACTACCGTCATAGAGGGTCGTATTGTCTATGGTCATAAAAGGCTCTTCAGGTAGGAGGCCATTGACACACTGGTTGTAGGCTCTTGAGACAGATTCTATGGAATCACCTACCTGGACGATGCCAGCCCGTCGGACATCATCCTGCTTATAGCGGAGCCAGTCATCCAGGGCCGCGTGTATCATCACCTGACTCACCGTCGAGAACTTGAACCTCCTAACCTTTTCGATGAACGTGCTGGGTAGATGCTGCTCACCCACAAGCTTTAGGAACAGGCTCTTGGGCTCCACACTTGCCAGCACTCCCTTTCTCGCCTCAATCGACCCACCCGCTGAGAGCTGTACACCCACTGCCCTGCCATCCCTCACCAGTATCTTGGAGACCATGGACCCTGTTCGTACAATGCCCCCATAGTGCTGGAAACATCTGGCCAGTGAATGGACGAGGGACGACATACCACCTATCGGCACACCACATCCACGGTATTGGAGCAGTCCCAGAAAGACTATGAGAAATAGGGTTGTCCCAGGCTCCTCAGGTGGGAAGGGCACATGATTACTCACCCATACCGAAAGCCAGGCTTTCACCTCATCACTCTCAAAATTCTCATCCAAAAAATCACGGGCCGAGAGAAATGTTAGCCTGAGAAACTCCAGCCCCTCCTCACTTTCCTCCAAAAGGGATGCCATTGCGCTGAGTGGCGCTGGCGGCCCCAGCATACCGCCTAGAAGCAGTTCACTCGACTCCCTGAACATCTCCAAAACCTCACCCAACCTCTTGGCATCTCTTTTAGAGAAGACCTCGACGGACTTCAGAGTCTTACCGATATCGCGGTAGATGTAGAGGGCCCTGCCATCGGGTAGTGGGTGGGCTGTAACGGGATCCGGCAGTGCTTCTCTAAACCCGAACCTCTCCAGCTCCAGGTCATCCTTAACAGGTCCAGCCTTGAATATGTTGAGGGATGTGGCCATCACATCGTGTTTGAAACCAGGTATGGTCAGCTCCCTTGTTATGGCACAGCCGCCCAGCTCGTCACTCCTCTCCAGCAGAATTACCGAGAACCCTCTCTTGGCCAGGTATGAGGCGGCTGTAAGCCCATTGACGCCGCCCCCGATCACAATGAAGTCGTAGGTCATTTCGCCTTAGCCAGCTTCTCCCAGAGCTGAACTGGCTTAATGTGGCTTGTCGTTATCTTGACCCCACTTCTATGAAGTGCATCCTCGATGACTGACGCTATTGCTGCGAGGGGTGAGCCGCCGCCTTCACCGACACCCCGTGTGCCCAGCAGGGTGCTGGACAGGCTTGGTGTTTCCAGTGAGTAGAGTGTCTTCCGACTGTCTCCACATCTAGTCCTAGCATTCTCGTAAGCCTCTTGGATCGTCTTGCCGACACCCACGACCTCCCTCCCAATAACCGCTACATATTTACCTCTGAAGAGATTGGAGAAGAACCGCTTATTCTGTAGAACCCATGTATAGTCTATGTCCACCGACATACTGGTGAAACTGCTTCCGGGATGCTTATAAACGTCACGCTCTTAATCCATTTTGTGTTGGTGGTTGTAGGGTTTATTTTACGGCCTTTATTACGGTTGGGGATGCTGTCCGACCTTCTATCTATAATTTATTTCTGAGGCCTATGCTGCTAGTTTTTGAGGGAGATTAGGTGTTCTGGTGGTGTTAGGTGCGTCTACTGTGGTTCTTTGTCTGTTATATGTTGGGGATGGTATAGGGGCGTGTATAGGAGGTATAGGTGTAGGGTTTTCTTAAGAACATTTAACGATAAGAGTAGTACTGATTTCGAATACTCAAGGATAT
>Ga0079997_116886_pt1 | contig 15989 bp, 14 predicted proteins | sample PerSpoCPS_CMetaG_FD_69200 | JGI IMG/M metagenome (GOLD analysis project Ga0079997, IMG submission 69200) | Archaeal communities from Yellowstone National Park, Wyoming, USA - Perpetual Spouter C (PS_C) MetaG (SPADES assembly) (version 2) | ecosystem: Environmental > Aquatic > Thermal springs >... | reverse complement strand
CCGCTCCGCCCCTTTGGGGCGGAGCGGCCAAAACATCTCTCTTCATTATAAGAGGGTTTCTGAATAGGAAGAGGGACGTTGGAGGCGGCGCCAGCCCCCTGGGGGCTGGCGCCGCCTGAAAAAGTAGTATAAGAAAAAGGGCTCCCCGTGGGAAGCCCTCCTCGTGTATAGGATAGTTTTCACCGGCGCTTACCTACTCTGCCAGGAGAATCAGGAGCTGGTCATTTTCTACTTGGAGGAAGCCGTGGGTGATAGGGCGTTCTTTGAGGTCTGTAGGGGTTTGTATGGTGAGGGTGCCTTGGGTTAGGCTGGCTAGGAGAGGAGCATGCCCGGGCCACACCTCAAAGTAGCCCTCAGGGCTTACGGCTCGTACCCATTTAGCTTCCCCCTCGTACCAAAGCCCTTCCTTAGTTCGGACCGAAACCGAAAGCATTTCTTTCATGCCCCTATTTCAGCTAAAATGCGTTTGCCTTTCTCAATCGCTTGGTCAATGGTCCCCACCATGTAGAAGGCCTGCTCGGGTAAGTAGTCTAATTCTCCATCCAGAATCATTCGGAAGCCTCGGACGGTTTCCTCTATGGGGACAAAGACCCCGGGAAGGCCCGTAAACGCCTCCGCTACATGGAAGGGCTGACTGAGAAAGCGCTGAATTTTACGAGCTCGGCTTTCCACTAGCTTGTCTTCTTCGGAGAGCTCTTCTCGTCCTAAGATGTTGATGATGTCTTGGAGTTCCTTGTAGCGTTGGAGGATGGCTTTGACTCGTTGGGCGGTTTCGTAGTGGCCGGGGACGGTTTGCTGGTCGATTTCGGGGGTAAGCATTCGGGAGGTGGAGGTGAGAGGGTCAATAGCAGGATAGATGCCCAGCTCGGCAATGGCGCGGGAGAGTTCTGTCGTGGCGTCTAAGTGAGCGAAAGTCGTCGCTGGAGCGGGGTCTGTATAGTCGTCCGCCGGCACATAAATCGCTTGAATAGAAGTAATTGACCCCCGCTTTGTGGAGGTGATGCGCTCTTGGAGGGCGCCCATCTCGCTGGCCAACGTAGGCTGATAACCCACTGCCGAGGGCATCCGCCCCAAAAGCGCCGACACCTCCGACCCCGCCTGCACAAACCGGAAGATATTATCAATGAAGAATAGCACGTCCCGTCCCGCAGGCTCATCCGGCTCCCCATCTCGGAAGTACTCCGCAATCGTCAGTCCTGTAAGCGCTACCCGAGCCCGAACCCCCGGCGGCTCATTCATCTGCCCAAAAACCAACGTTACCTGCGACTTTTTCAGCTCCTCCATATCTACTGCGGAAAGGTCCCATCCCCCCTTCTCCATAGAGCGCTTGAATTTTTCTCCATAGCGGGCAACGCCCGACTCAATCATTTCCCGAAGAAGGTCATTCCCTTCCCGAGTGCGCTCTCCCACTCCTGCAAACACCGAAAATCCCGAATGTGCCTTCGCAATGTTGTTGATCAGCTCCATGATGAGCACCGTCTTCCCTACGCCTGCCCCTCCAAAAAGCCCAATCTTTCCTCCCTTTTTGTAGGGGGTGAGCAGGTCTATGCATTTGATTCCGGTAAGCAGTACTTTAGGTTCTGTGGAAAGTTCTTCAAACTTTGGTGCGGGGCGGTGGATGGGGTATTTTTTGTCGGTTTGGATGGGGGGGAGGCCGTCAATGGGTTCGCCGACGACATTGAGGAGGCGACCCCGGATAGCTTCGCCTACAGGAATCTCAATGGGATGGCCTAAGGCTATGACCTCATCGCCCCGTTTGAAGCCGTCTGTACTATCCATGGCGATGGTGCGCACCCGATACTCGCCGAGGTGCTGCTGGACTTCTAAATACACTTTTTGGCCTCTGGCCTCTAAGACTAAGGCTTCATAAATCTCGGGTAGATAGCCTTCCTTGGGGTCGAATTGCACATCTACAACAGGGCCGATGATTTGGACGACTTTTCCTTTGATTGGCTGGCTCATATTTGGTGGCAAAGGTAGGGAATAGTTAGGGAAATTTGGGGGCTACAACCCATACCGCGCCCGCAGCCGCTCCCAAGTCTCCGGCGCCCGAAAATCGCTATACATCTGTTCCACCGGTAGCCCCCGCTCCACGTACCAGCGCACTAACGGCGTCCCCGTCAACTTGTCAAAAAACTCTAAGTCTCCAAAAACCTCCTCCGAACCTCCACTCGCCGCATAGGCCGCCTTCAAAAGCGTGAAGCCCAACCGAAACAGACTATCAGGCTTTACCTCCTCGGGCGGCTCAATCTGCCATCCTGCGCAGACTTTTCCTTGACGGGCCCCGGCTCGCGGCACAAATTCCGTAGCCCGCAGCCGATACCCATATAAGACCGTATCCCGAAAAGGTAAAAGGGGCGATTCCTGACGGGGGTCCCATCCTATCAGGGTAAAGGCCTTATCCAGACCTCGTCCCACGCTTACAGCTAAGCTGGCATCGTACCATCCTAAGATGGGGTAGAGGTGGATAGCTTCAGGGCTTTGGAGGGCTGGGGAGGGGGCTTCCTGCCAAAAAGCTCGGGCTTCGGCGGCCCAGCGGCTCAAAGAGGCCGAGCCGCGCTGCCAACCCCGCCAGGGCACCACCCGCAGCTCACAAGGCGGCACCCACCCCTCCCCAACTAAAAGCCGCGCATACTCCCCAATCGTCAGACCTAAAACTAGCGGCGTCGCATGAAGCCCCACAAACGAAAAAAGCGAACTATCCAGAAGCGGCCCATACGCATAATGAGCATGCGGATTGGGGAAGTCCAGCACCCATACGGGCTTTTGGGCTTGGGCCGCCGCCCTTAGGACCAGCGACAACGTACCAAGATAAGTGTAATACCGCACCCCCACATCCCGCAGCGCAAAGAGAATCGCATCGGCCTTCCGAAGCTCCTCCGGTGCAGGGGCTCGCCGCTTCCCATAAAGCGAATACACCGGCACCCCCCGATACACCGTATCCCGCACATAGCCGCCCGCCCCTACCTCCCCCCACAAACCATGCTCCGGCGCATACACCGCCTCCACCTTTATCCCCAGGTCTAAAAAGCTATCCACCAGCCCCCGCGTAGGCCGATGCAAAACCAGCACCCACCGCCGCCCCCGTAGCGTATCCAAACCTTCCCGCCGAAATACATACCAGCTACTATGAACCGAATCTACCCCCCTCTCCGCCTCCCCTCCCTTCTTCTGCCGGACAGCGGGCGAAGTACAAAAAACCACTATAAACCCTAAGGCCAGTACCCCTCTCATACGGCCTCCACCGCCTTCACCTCAGGAATCAAACGAGTGAGCAGATTTTCAATCCCCGCTTTCAAAGTAACGAGGCTGGAGGGACAGCCCACACAGCTCCCCATGAGCCGTAGTTTGACTACGCCGTCCGAATAGCCCACATATTCCACATCGCCTCCATCCATCGCTATGGCTGGACGAATGTACTCCTCTATGGCTTCCACGATTTGTCGCTCAATGCCTTCGGGGGAAGACTCCGAAACCGAGACTTCGCCTGCGGGGGCCAGTGGCCCCCGCGCTAAGTAGGTTTTCAAAACCTCCTTCACCGCGGGAATCAGCTCATGCCATCCGACCTCGGGGCTTTTCGTGATGGTTACAAAGGCGCGGGTCAAAAACACACTTTCCACGCCCGGAATCTGGAAAAGCGCTTGGATGCCAGCAGGCCACGCTTCCGAAAGCTCAGCTCGCTCATAGGTGCGATTGCCCCGCTCTATGGCCACCACCTCCGGCGGCAAAACAAACTTTAGGCTCTGCGGATTGGGCGTGATCTCCGTGTAGATGAGCATAAGCAAATAAACATAAAACCCGCCGAGGTCATGTGCCTACCGCCTGAGAAAGCCGTAGGCGTAGGCTTTTTCGGCTATCTTTTGGGCCAGGGTTTCGAGGGCCTCTTTGAGGGTCTGATTGAGGTGGCGGTAGGTGCTATCTTCGCTGGTGGGTTTGACTTTGCCCTGTGCATCTCTGCCCTGAAAGTAGGCTCGTATATCGTAGAGGGAGGCGTCGGGTTTGGCGTCGGGCCGGCTGTGATAATACCGCCAAAGGACCTTTCCCGCCTCATAGACGGCCCGCGCCTCGGCCGACAGGTGATCCAGCACCCGAAAAGCCCCCTTCTCCTCCGACCAGAAACCCTCACCCCGCTCCACCGCCTCCTTCCCCTCCAAAAAGCGCACCATAAACTCACTCCGATACTTTGCCCGCGCCCCTACCTCCGCCTCCCTACCATTTTGAGGCCAAGGCCTTCTTAATGTAAAGAGGGGATGGGCGCGCCCGCCCTGCGGGCGCGCCCTCACAGCGGCGGCCAGCGCCCAAAGGGCGCTGGCCGCCGCCCAAAAAGAAAGTTTATAATGGGAAATAGTATCCCGAAAAGGTATCCAGTAATTCCCCTCCTCAACGGTCAGCTTTCGGGGAGGCCATAAGGATTAGGACCGATTTTTACTGGGTGGCGAGATGGCTGTAATCGTAATACGGCAAATACGTGCAGCGCGTATCGATTTCTACTCCTAACCGATGGAAAAAGTTGAAGAGTCCGAGGAAGGTGCGGTTGAGGAAGAGAAAATCTTTGAGGCCGCGTAGCTGCCGAGTGCGGGCGATTTCTTCGCCTACTTCGTTGAGGGCGTTGAAGAAATCCATCTTAGAAAAGTCCATACGTCCGAGGCGATAGGGCGTAGCTAATACCTGCGCAAATCGGCTGTAGAGGTCCCGCATGTAGTTGCGGGTATCTTCATCGTCGCTGGGACGGAAGATAGCCAGCTTCTCAAAAATTTCATCTAAACGTTCTCGTTGGGAGGGTTCGTAAATGGCGGGGTCTCCGAGGGCGAAGTAGTTTTGATAGAGGTCGTCGGGGAGCCGCTTGGTGCAGCCGAAGTCAATCACGCCCAGGGTGCCATCCGCTCGGAAAAGGAAGTTGCCGGGGTGCGGGTCGGCATTCACTTGGCGCAGCTCGTGGATTTGAAAGTTGTAGAAATCCCAGAGGAGCTGTCCAAAGCGCTGTTTTTCTTCGTAGGGGGGATTGGTGGCGAGGTATTCGTTGAGGTGCAGGCCATCCAGCCATTCCATAGTGAGGACTTTATCTCCGCATAGCTCCGGGTAATACTTCGGAAAGCGAAGGCCGGATATTCCAGCACAGAGTTGGCTGAAAGTTAGGGAGTTTTGCAGTTCCTGGCGGTAATCGGCCTCCTCTAAAAACCTTTCTTCCATTTCTTGGATGAAAGGCTCCAGCTCTTCTAAGGGGATTTTGGTGATCTTGGGGGCGAAGGTGCGAAAGAGCCGCATATCAGACTTGATGGAGTCCGCTACGCCGGGATATTGAATCTTGACTGCGAGCTTTTGGCCGTCTTTCCAGGCTTCATGGACTTGCCCCAGCGATGCCGCCCGAATAGCCTTGACATTGAACTTATCAAACACCTCCTCTGGGCTTTTGCCCAAGCTCTTTTTGAAAACTTGCACCGCCAAAGGACCACTCATCGGAGGAACATTGTACTGAGCATTTTGCATGACCTCCACGAAGGACTTAGAGAAGTTTATCGTATCCAAGGAGATGGTCTGGGCTACTTTTAGAGCGGAGCCGCGAAGCTGGGTGAAAGTTTTGAGTAGGTCCTCGGCGTTTTCGCGGTCCAAGTCTTCGTCGGAGACTTCTTTGCCGAGGGCTTTTTTAGCCTGGTGTTTGATAACGTTGGCGCCGACTTTGAGGCTGCCCTTGAGAAACTGAGAAGCTCGGGCAATCTTCCCCGTCGGAATGCGATCTTGCTCCTCTGCCATACTGGCGCCAAAAGTAAGAAAAAGTCGTGTAGCCTTTAATATGCTAAATCAGCATAAGGCGCGCCGTTAGGAGTGCGAGCAGCCCCACCGCCGAAAAGACCACATAATACCCACCCGGCCAAAAGCGCTTCTCCCTTAGCCCCAAAAAGAGCCCCACCCCGAGTACGATACCCATCACCACCATACCCCCGTACAATCCCCCCGTGCGATAGGGCATAACTTGACCACTCAAATAAAGCGGAACCCCTACATTTTGAATGAGAAAACTCGTCAGAGACCAGCGCACCGCCTCCGAAGCCGCAAGCGCAAACCAAAAGTGAAAAGCTGTACGCTCCTTCTGCCGGCTGGTCAACCACCCCACCACCACCAGCGCTACCCCCCACACAAAACCTATGCTCAGAGCTACCTTCAAAAGCACTAAGCAAAGGTACGTATCCAAAGTCCATTCAGCCCCCTCTCAACCTAAATAGCTCCGCTTCGCTACCGGCTCCTCGGCACCTCAATCTTCGGGTTAGGGTAGATCACCCTGCTGAAGGCCTCTTCTGTGCCGCTAAACTTTGTACTTTTGAAGGGATGACAGCACCCCTGCCGTCCGTAGAGCTCTTTGAGGTCAGTCAAGCCGTTCTAAGTCGCCTCCTCTTTGCTTCTTACTGGCTATGAGTAAAAAGTCTCCCCCTTGTGATATTCCTGCCCTCCTCCGCTCTTATCTATCAACGGGCAGCCTCAGTGCTTATGATGAGCTGGTAACTTGCATTTACCGGGATATCCAAAAGCACATCTTCTACACCCTCAGGAGGTTTGACACGGTCACCTTAGATGAGTATCTACGGGATGAAGCGGCTGACTTGTGTCACGACTTTTTCATGGATAAGTTTGACGATGTTATACGGAAATATAACCCTGACAAAGGTTCTTTTCGGACATGGGTTTTCCGTTGTGTTAGCAATTACGTGATTGATAGTTTGCGCAAGAGGTCCATGGCGGGAAAGGAAGAGCCTCTCCAAGTAGATGAGGAAGAGTGGAAAAGTTACTATGTGCTGAAGGAGATTGCGGAGGAGGCTCTGCACAATCCCCATCATGAGCGGGAGCAGTCGGAGCTCCTGGAAGTCATTCTGCGGTATGTGGAGGTTTTGCCCGAGTATTATCGGCGCACGGTGAGACTCAAGCTGGAAGGGCTTACCGATGATGAGGTCGCTAAGGAGCTCAAACTCCCCGTAGGTACCATCAAGAGCCACTATTCCCGGGCCAAACAGATTCTTCGGGACCGGCTCAAAGGGGATGGATATTTATGAGAGTGCGCACGGCCAAGCGGCCATGGTAGATCGGGGATTAGGGGTGGAGTCTTTCCAGCTTTTCTATGCGCTTGGTGAGGCGCCACAAGTGCAAGGCCAGCCCTACCCAAATAATTAGTACCACAGCCGCTACGGTGTAAAGCTTATCGTGAGAGAGGAGCCATTCCCGCACGAAAAGCAAAGGTACTTCAAAAGCTGGTATCTTTGGAGCCATGCGAAAACTTAGCAGCATAGTTCTCTTTGCCCTGCTCGTAGCCGCCTGCGGTAAAAAAGCTCATCGTGCAGCCAAAGCCTCTTCTGATGATAAGACATTAGTTCGTGAGCTTCAAATAGAGGATGGATTTGGGGGGGAGTTGGATTCTGCGGCTTTGGATGGGGAGGAGCTGCGTTCGGATCGGGCCAAAAGTTACTATGGGAGTAAGCCCCTGCATTGGCGGCTTTGGCATACGGAGTTGGACATAGCTTTGGACTGGGAGCGAGAGGAAGTCTATGGGGAGGCTCGTCTATGGATAGTACCGCATGCCGTCCCTCGAGAGAGTCTGTCCATAGATGCGAAGGCGTTTACTTTTGAGGAGATTTGGGTGGAGCGGCCAGCGGGAGTGCAGATTGTATTCCAGCGGTACGATACTTTACAGCTACATCTCCGACTGAGTCGGCCGCTGCGAACGGCCGATACGTTGGTGCTCCGCTTACGTTATCGGGCTCATCCGCACTGGCTGGATACCCTTTTGGCCAACGAGTCGGATATCGCTATTAGCGGCCGAAAAGGCGCCTACTTCATCAATGCGCGGGGGGAGCGCCCCTGTATTCCCCGCCAGTTTTGGACCCAAGGCGAGCCCGAATCCGCCTCCGCCTGGTTTCCTACCTTAGACAGCCCCAACCAGAAAACTACCCAGCGCCTCTGCGTTACCATCGCTGATAGCTTCAAAACCCTTTCCAACGGCCTCCTCGTCACCTCCGAAAAATTAGCCGGTGGCCTTCGACGGGACTGCTGGGAACTGCGCCAGCCGCATGCACCTTACCTCTTTGCCCTCATCGTAGGCCCTTTTGAAATCATTAAAGATAAATGGCGGGATAAGGAGCTCCTTTACTACATGGAGCGAGAGTGGGTCCCCCACACGAAAACGATTTTCGGCAATACACCCCGTATGATAGAGTATTTTTCCCAGCTTTTGGGGGTGCCTTTCCCCTGGCCGAAGTATGGGCAGGTCATTGTGCGCGAGTTTGTCTCTGGCGCCATGGAAAATACTACCGCCGTCGTCCATGGCGAAATGCTCTTCTACGATAAGTCCATAGCTCTCACCAATGACGATAAAGAAACCGTTATTGCTCATGAGCTTTTTCATCACTGGTTTGGCAACTTAGTAACTTGTGAAAGTTGGGCTCAGCTGCCCCTCAATGAAAGTTTTGCGGACTACTCGGAGTATTTGTGGCTGGCCTATGACAAGGGTTTTGAAGCGGCCGAAGACCATCGCCGCACCGCTCAGCTCACCTATTTAGCCGAAGCCGCACAAAAACAAGTCCCCCTCATCCGCTTTGAGGAAAAAGACCCTATGGCCATGTTTGATGCCCACACCTATCAAAAAGGCGGCCTAACCCTTCACCTTTTGCGGCATTATGTGGGCGATAGCCTGTTCTTTTCCGCTCTAAAAACTTACCTCACTCAAAATGCCTATAAAGCGGCCGATATAGACCATTTACGGCATGCGTTTGAAGAAGTCACAGGGGAGGATTGGACCTGGTTTTTTGATCAGCATTTTAGGCGGGGGGACGAGGTAAGGCTCAAAGTCACGGGAGAGATGCGGGGGGATACAGGTGTGCTTCGGATAATTCAGCGGGGATACCGAAAGGAGCTGGGGCCTTACCGGTACCTTTTGCCGCTAGAGGTAGCATCCCGTAACGGCATAGAGCGCATACCTTTTGAGCTGATGGGGGATACGGAGGTGGTGGTAGTTCGGCCCGGCCTTTTATATGTGGATTATGACCCGGGGCGATTATTTGTGGGGTTGGTAGAGCGGGTCTATCCCAACAGCTGGTGGAAAGAAATGCTGCTTCGCTCTCCCTACTTAGCTCGGGTAGAAGCCCTGCGCCAACTGACAAAGTCTCTGGATGACTCCTCAATGCAACTCCTACTCCGTACTTATGAGGGGGCATCACCTTATTGGAAAAGGCGCCTATGGGAGGGATGGGCTTACCTTTGGGATGTGGAGACCATTCAAAAGGTCCTTCCCTTAGCTCAAAGAGAAATAGAATCTCCCGAGGTCAAGGTGCGGGCAGCGGCATGGGAGTGGCTAGCGTCTATGCTGAACCAGTTTGAGGAGATGGGCAGCTTGCTTATGGGTGACTCCTCGCAGGCGGTGCCTGCGGCTCTGCAGCCAGCTTATTGGACTGAAGCCGCCCAAAAAGCCTTACAGGATAGCAGTGCCGCTGTGATCCAGGCCGCTTTGCAGGTTCTGGAGATGGGGGATAAGGCCCGGGCCCAAGAGGCCGCCCTGTCCCTCCTCACCCACCCCAGCGAAGAGATATTTTTAGCGGCCAGTAGGGTGCTTATCCGACAAAAGTCGCCCGTAGGTTTGCAGGCCCTCTTAGCGCGTCAGCCCTGCTTAGCCAGCTTAGAAGCTCGGGCTTCAGCCATATCGCTTCTCACTATGAGCACGCGAAGCTTCCCCTCAGAACGAGAAAAAATCGTTGCTTCCCTCCAGCAAATAGCCCGCTACGAGAATCCCTGGTACTTGCGACTCATGGCGGTTCGGGGGCTGCGTCGCCTGGCCGCTACAGACCAGACCATCCGCAGCTTCCTACGCGAACTCAAAAAATCCGAACGCCACCCCATCCTCAAAAAAGTTTATGAGCGGGAACTATAACCCACGAGATCCTTACTTTCTTCGGGCTAAAGCAGAAGGCTATTTAGCCCGCTCGGTCTACAAGCTCCAAGAAATTGATCAGCGTTATCGTCTCATACAGCCGGGCATGATTATTTTGGACCTGGGGGCTGCCCCCGGCTCTTGGTCTCAGTACCTTCTCCAAAAAGTGGGCCCCCTTGGCAAAGTCATCGCCATAGACGTTTTACCCATTCAGGTTCAGGCCCCCAATCTGACCACCTATCAAATAGATGTATTTGCCAAGGAGGTGGAGCATCTTGTGCCTCCGTCTTCTCTGAATGGGGTCGTGTCGGACATGGCGCCAGCCACCACAGGTCAGCGCCTAGTAGATCAGGCGCGTTCCGCTGCCTTAGTAGAACGTAGCCTCTTCTTAGCCTCCCTATGGCTAAAAGCAGGCGGTTTCTGGATCGCCAAACTCCTGGAAGGCCCCGACCTCCCCCGCCTCCGCTCTCAAGCCCAAGCCCTATTTGAGCAGGTCCACCTCCTGCGCCCTAAAGCCACCCGAAAAGGCAGCACCGAATGCTTCCTCATTGGCCACAAACGCAAACCCCACTAATCCCCCAAACCCATATCCCCCTTCCCTCCGCCCCCATCGGGCTCTATATCCATATCCCTTTTTGCCGAAAAGCCTGCCATTACTGCGACTTTTACTTTTCGGTCCGCCATAGCCTAATGGAAGATTTCACCCATGCGCTCTTGGAGGAAATTCACACATGGGAACCCTGGCTCCTCTCCCAACCCGTACGGACAGTCTATTTCGGAGGCGGTACGCCCAGCTGGCTGCGCCCCCACCTCTTAGAAAAAATTCTAACCACCCTCCCAAAACATACCGCCTGGCATCCCGTTGAAGTAACCTTAGAAGCAAACCCTGAGGATATTACACCAGCAAACTTGGCTTTTTGGAAAGACTTAGGCATAAATCGCCTGAGTCTGGGTGTTCAGAGCTTATCCGATGAGATTTTACAACTTCTGGGTCGAAAAGCCTCTGCCACTCTCACCCGAAAAGCCATAGAGCAAATCCGCGCTTCCGGCTGGACTAATTGGAGTGTAGATGTAATTTTTGCCGTACCGGGTCAAACCATTCAAGACATAGCCAATGACCTACACTATTTAGTAAATGAAATGCAGGTTCCCCATATTTCTCTTTATGGACTGACGATAGAGCCCCGTACCGTACTCTATAAAAAGCATCTCCAAGGGAGATTTGAGAGTATGGACGATGAGGAGTATGCAAAGATGTACCTCTTTGTTCATGATTTTTTGGGAGCTTATGGGTATGATCATTACGAGGTGTCTAACTGGGCTAAAAGTGATTTCTACAGCCGCCATAACCTCATTTATTGGGAAGGGGGTCCATATATAGGTTTAGGTCCCTCTGCGCATAGTTATATTTTTCCTTACCGATGGTGGAATCGGTCGGATTTGCGAGGGTATGTGGCGTACTTCGGGAAAAAGCAGAGAGCAAGTTTGCAGGTGGAAGGCGAGCATCTAAGTGAGAGTGCTGCTTTTTTAGAGTGGTTTATGTTGCGTTTTCGTCTTTCTCGTGAGATTAGCTGGGCAGAATTTCCCCTAAGAGAAGAAAGCATGCGGGCCTTTCAAGAGCGGATGGAAGCGTGGGTGGAGAGAGGCTGGGTAGAAGGCACAGGAGGCGGCATGCGTATGCTGCCCCTGGGCTGGCTGTGGCTCAATGCGATCCTGAGAGAAGTATGGGCATTAATCAGCTATGCAGGATAGATGGCGTTACATAGATACCAGGATTGTGTATTTTCCCACTCTTGTCGAGAGTAATGTTTATGACTATGGGCTATTTTTGGATGTGTTTATATCTTCGGTTTATTTTATTATAGCTTACTTTGCCATAAAACACCTTTCTAAGGTTTGGATTAAGAATGATAAATTAAGAAGCACATTTATTTATGGTTGGTTTTTCCGAGTAGCTGGCGCCCTGTTTATATATTTGTTTTATCTTTTATACTATGGAGGCGGAGATGCTATTAACTATCTTAGGGATGCCAATGTAATGGCTACTATGGTGTATGAAATGCCCGCGCACTCATTGTATTACTTTTACATGTCTGTGACACAAAAAAACTTTTTAGATACACTATTGGAATTGAACGATGTATATTATTATGCCAAATACAAGAATTCTTACTTCTTGACCTATATTATTGACTATAATTCAGAAATGGTGGCACTTTTTACAATGCCTTTTACGATTTTGGGCGCTGGTGTGCGTTATGCTACTTTGGTAATAGTTGCGACGGTTAGTTTCTTGGCTAGTTGGATGATTTATATTACTTTTTTGAGGCAATATCCGAGATATGCTCGCATGCTTAGTTTACCCTTGCTATATCTTCCTTCCTTAAACGTCTGGACAGGTTCTCCGTTCAAGGAAACATATGCTTTAATAGGAGTTAGCATTTTGATTTATGGAACCTATCGATTCTTGTACCTACGAAGGTGGTTCTGGTTACCTATGATGGCTTTTGGTCTCTGGATGGCTTATACGGTCAAGCCTTATGTGGCATTATCTATTTTGCCCTGGATGGGTGCGTGGGTTTATCTGACTCTCAATAAGAGAATAGCACACCCATTGTATAAATACTTTTTTTCTCCGTTTTTATTTCTGTTTTTTATCGGCACTTCTTATTACGGTGTGCTGTCTTTGGCAGAAGGAACTTCAAAGTATAGTTTAGATAATATACCCAAGCAAGCCTATTTGGTATATACAGATTTGAAGCAAAACTATACGTATTATCAGGAAACTGGGGGTAGTGTGTATGATATTGGTGATTTTGAGCCTACCGTATCGGGAATGCTCAGCAAATTTCCCATTGCTACGCTTACGGCTATGTTTCGGCCTTTTATATGGGAGGCTAAAAAACCTGTTATCCTTCTTGCAGCGTTAGAAACAATCATGGTATTGGTGATGGTGATTGTGAATATTTTTCGTTACGGAGTGATAGGTGTCATAAGAAAAATAGTTTCCGATCCCTTTCTTATCTTCTGCTTTGGTTATTCTATATTTTTTCTGTTTATGATAGGGCTTACTTCTGGCAATTTTGGTAATCTGGTTCGGTATCGGGTGCCTGGGTACATTTTTTTCTTAGCGGGATTATTTGTTGCGTTTGGGAAACTTCGGGATGAAGCTCATCGTCATAGGAGCTGGCAGCAGTGGTCTCGGAGTCGCTTTGGCGGCGGCTCGGCGCGGCTGGCAGGTTGAAGTTTTGGAGGCCCGAGATATAGGTGGGGGGACTTCTACCACCTCTACTAAGCTTATTCATGGGGGGGTGAGATACTTGGAGTCTGCCTTGAAGCGGCTTAGCTATCTGGACTGGAAGCTGGTCCGGGAAGCGCTTCGAGAGCGGGCTTGGATGCTCCAAAGCCATCCAAGGCTGTGCTATCCCCTGCCTATTTTGCTACCCGTAAGAAATCATTTAGAAAAGTTCTATTACGGATTTGGGCTATGGCTGTATGATAAGCTAAGCTATCCCCATAGTATCTCAAAGACAGAATGGATAGATAAGGTAAGCCTCTATCAGAAGTTTCCTCGGCTATTGGAAGGATATAAGGGGGCATGGCAGTATTGGGATGGGCAGTTTGTGGACCGGCTGTATGCGGTGCATGTAGCGCTGTTTTTGCGGCAGCGGTATGGGGTGGAGATTCGGACGCATGCGAAAGTGGTGTCTATAAAACCCCAGGTTCAGGAGGTGATAGTGGGGGCTCAGTTGAGGGATGGGAGTTTGTATGAGACTAGGGGAGCCTATGTGGTTAATGCGACGGGACCGTGGGCGGACGAGCTGCGGCGGCTGGTGCGGCCGGGTATCCCCGCGCGTTTGCGTCTGAGCCGGGGTAGTCATTTGGTTTTTAGGCGAGAGGACCTACCTGTGGAGGCGGGTTTTCTGATTCCGAAAACGAAAGATGGGCGGCTACTTTTTGTGCTGCCGTGGATAGAGGGGACGGTGCTGGTAGGGACGACTGAAGAGGAAGTGGGGGAGCCGATTTGGCCAGCGGAGGTGAGCGAGGCGGAGGAGCGGTTTTTGTTGGAACATATTCGGGGTTATTTTGCGGTGGGGGATTTGGAGGTTCGGGCGCGGTTTGCGGGTTATCGTCCGCTGGTGGCGCGGAGGGCGGCTTCTACGGCGAAGTTAGCGCGTACGCATGTGGTGGAGGTATGGGCACCCGAACGGTTTATTTCTATCATGGGCGGCAAATGGACCACTTATCGGCAGATGGGGGAGGATGTAGTGGCGGCAATTGCGCGCTTAGCGGGTCGGCCGCTGGAAGCCGGAGAGCCCGTCCTTTCCGTAGAACCCGACTGGCGAGAGCTGGAAAAATGCCAAAGCGAAAACTCCCAGCCGGTTGTTCCCGGTCTGCCGTATACTTGGGGCGAGGTGCATTTCTGGCGTAAGCTGGGATGGGCGCAGGAGGTAGACGATATTGTGGCAGGTCGCTGGCTCCTGCCCTTTTATGATCAGGCTAAGGCCCAGCAGGTTCGAGAGGCTTTGCTTCGGGGGTGGGCCCTGTAACCTTACCTTGGAGGGATATGGGCTGGTTAGCTGTCGTGTATAGCTTGTTTCTGGTAGGGATGGGGCGATGGATTTCGGGGCGGCGGGGAGCAGACTTAGGGGCATTTTATAATGCCCGCAGACAGGCGCACTGGGTTTGGGTGGGACTCAGCATGATTGGAACTGCGATTTCGGGCCTTACTTTCTTATCCTTGCCCGGCGCTGTCCGCCAAGATGGATGGACTTATCTGCAGGTTCTTTTAGGTTACTTGGTGGGCTATACGCTGGTGGCTTTTGTGCTTTTACCGCAATATTACCGCTTGTCGCAGGCGTCCATTTATGAGTATTTTCGGCACCGCTTAGGGCCCCGAGCCGAAAAAGTCGCCGCTGTAACCTTTTTAGTTTCTCGCCTCATAGCTAGTAGTGTGCGATTGTACTTGGCATTAGTCGTCTTACAGCTATTTTTCCCGCAGGTGCCTTTCCCTCTTTTGGGGCTTTTCTCCTTGATGCTTATATATGGTTATGCGGAGCGGGGGGGAACGGGTACGATTATTTACACTGACCTCTTTCAGACGCTGCTATTTTTAGGGGCGGCGATTTTTACGTTGGGTTATGTCTTAAGTGCGGAAGTTTGGGAGGTTTTTCAGGTTCCTAAAATCATAGAATTCTCCTCATCAGCCCGGCATTACTTTTGGAAGGACTTTTTAGGTGGTGTTCTTTTAGCTTTTACTATGACGGGCTTAGATCAGGACCAAATGCAGAAGAGCTTATCTATGTCGGATGTATCTGCAGCGCAGCGGATGCTCATGCTATATGCAGGTCTACTGGTACCCGTGAAGCTGCTCTTTTTGGTGCTAGGGAGTGCGCTTTGGGCGTATGTAGAAGTGGAAGGGTGTGCGGTTCCTGCGCGAAGCGACCAGCTTTATGCGTATTTGGCAAAGGATGTTTTTCCTTTTTGGATAGGAGCTCTTTTTGTGATAGGGCTGGTGAGCTCTACGCTTTCCAGCGTGGATGGGGCGCTGGTGGCTTTGACGACGGTGACGTTGCGGAATCTTTTTCCCCCGGGGCGAGAAAACCTTTTTCTCAAGCGAGTAGTATTTATTGGCTGGTTGTTATTGAGTTGGGGAGTTACGGTGTATTTTCACTATTTTCCACCTGAGCGGTATGCGCTGGATACTTTTTTGAAGTTAGGAAGTTATACTTACGGGCCTTTGCTGGGGCTATTCTTTTTTTCGCTGATAATGCGCCGGTTATCGGAGGGGATGGATAGGAGAGTACCGGCAGTAGTGCTGGGGAGTTTTGGGGTGGCAGTAGGGATGGAGCATTTTTTAGGTATGGAGCTGGGGTATGGAGTGATTGTGTGGGTAGCGGGGTGGGTGGTAGCAGGACTGACAATAATGAACTGGATATGGCGGAGGTGAAGTAAAAGGTGTTTTGGGGATGGTGAGGACTGGTCATACTCATACCATTTTGAAGTCAAGGCTTTCTTATACCATTTTGAGGTCAAGGCTTTCTTAATGGGAAGAGGGGATGGGCGCGCCCGCCCGCAGGGC
>Ga0079997_109956_pt1 | contig 16085 bp, 14 predicted proteins | sample PerSpoCPS_CMetaG_FD_69200 | JGI IMG/M metagenome (GOLD analysis project Ga0079997, IMG submission 69200) | Archaeal communities from Yellowstone National Park, Wyoming, USA - Perpetual Spouter C (PS_C) MetaG (SPADES assembly) (version 2) | ecosystem: Environmental > Aquatic > Thermal springs >... | reverse complement strand
TTTACATACGCTCCGGGGCGTTCACACCTATTAAGTTTAAACCAACCTTGAGACCAATTTCAACCCCTTTCAGGAGGGACAGCCTACCCATCATAAGACTTTTATCCTCCACCATTACCCTGTGATGATTGTAATAATTATGAAATAACTTGGCGATCTCCAAAAGGTCGTAGACGATCAGGTGGGGAGAAAGGTTGAGCACCGCATCTCTAAGGGTATCTTTAAAAAACAAAAGTTTTTTCATAAGTTCCAAACCTTGCTGGTCCTTCATGTGTTCTGTGTATTCTGTTAAACTCTCTTTATCTGGGTCTATGCCAAACCTCTGGCGCACTTCCCTGAAAACTCCCCTAACGCGGGCGTGTGCATACTGCACATAAAAGACGGGGTTTTCTGCGGTGTTTTGCTTAACAAGGTCTATATCAAAATCAAGGGGTGTGTCGGAACGCTTTGTTAGAAAGATGAACCTAACCGCATCAACGCCAACCTCTTCCAAAAGTTCCCTAAGGGTTATAAACTCACCAGTTCTTTTTGACATCCTAATTTCCTTTCCACCGGAGAACAGCTTTACCATTTGCACAAATTCCACCTTTAGCCAATCTTCGGGTATGCCAAGGGCTTTTAGGGCTCCCTTCAGCCTTGGGAGATAGCCCCAGTGGTCTGCCCCCCATAGGTTTATAACCCCCTCAAAGCCCCTCTCATACTTGTAATAATGATAGGCTATATCTCCCGCAAAGTAGGTAGGCGTGCCATCGGACCTCACCAAAACCCTATCCTTGTCATCGCCAAAGTTTGAACTTTTAAACCAAAGGGCACCCTCTTGGGTGTAGGTGTAGCCTTTCTCTTCCAAGAGCTTTATGACCTTTTCCACAAGCCCCCTCTGATGGAGGCTCTTTTCACTGACCCAAAGGTCAAACTCTACGCCCATGAAGGCAAGGGTTTCTTTTATATCCTCCAGCATCCTTTTTACGCCATACTCACCTAACTTCTCTATTGCCCGCTCCCTATCCCAGCCCAACACCTCTTCCCCAAAGAAGGCTTTAACATCCTTGGCAAGCTCTTTGATGTAATTTCCCTTGTAGCCCTCTTCTTCAAACTTCTCCTTTAATTCTTGGTCCTCTTTACCAAAGAGTTCATAAACCCTGTAAAGGATAGAAAGTCCAAAGAGATAGACCTGATAGCCTGCGTCGTTTATGTAGTATTCCCTTACCACATCATAGCCAAAAGCCTTTAGAAGCCTGTACAGGGCGTCTCCTACCACCGCACCCCTGCCATGTCCCAGATGCAAAGGTCCCGTAGGGTTAGCACTAACAAACTCAATCTGCAATTTTTTACCCCTTCCCATGTCTTCAAAGTAGTAGTTGGAGGCAAGGCTCAAAAGTTCCCTAAAGCCCTCTTTTATCCGCCCTTCCGAGAAGCGAAAGTTTATAAACCCTCTCAGTGGTTCCGCCTGAAAATCTTCGTTGCTTAGCTCCTTTGCCATTTCCTCTGCGAGGACATTGGGAGGCTTTTTAAGGTGTTTTGAGAGCAAAAAGCAAACATTTGTAGCAAGGTCTCCAAGATGGCGGTCCTTTGGCTCCTCTATGGTGTAGTTCAAGCCTTCAAGGGAATACTTTTCTCTGATAAAGGTTTCCAGCTTTTCTTTTATAAGCTCTTTCATAAATGCTATAGTATAATCAATATCCGTGAAGGTTTTGATAATTGGGAACGGAGGAAGAGAGCACGCCCTTTATTGGAAAATCAGTCAGAGCCCTTTGGTTAAAGAGGTCTTTGTGGCAAAGGGAAACGGAGGCATAAAGGGAAAAAGGGTTCCCATAGAACCAACCAATGTTAAAGAACTTGCGGACTTTGCCCAAAGGGAAGGCATAGACTTTACGGTGGTAGGTCCCGAGGCACCCCTTGTGGAGGGCATTGTGGATGAGTTTGAAAGCAGAGGGCTAAAGATCTTTGGACCCTCCCAAAAGGCATCCATACTGGAAGGTAGCAAGGTCTTTGCCAAAAGGTTTATGCTAAAGCATGGTATTCCCACCGCCAACTTTGAGGTCTTTGAGGACCCAGACAAGGCAAAGAGGTTTGTAAAGGATTTTGGTGTTCCTTTGGTGATAAAGGCGGACGGGCTTGCCAGTGGAAAGGGTGCGGTGGTCTGCAAAACCGAGCAGTCTGCTTTGGAGACTATAGACCTGTTTATGAACAGGGGCATCTTGGGTCCCGCGGGCAAAAGGGTAGTTATAGAGGAGTTTTTGGAAGGAGAAGAGGCGTCTTACATAGTTATGGTAAATGGCACCGAGTATGTTCCACTTCCCACCTCTCAGGACCACAAAAGGCTCTTGGACGGGGACAGAGGACCCAACACGGGCGGAATGGGGGCATACTCACCCAATCCCTTCGTGGATGCAAAGACGGAGAAGGCAATAAGGGAGCTGATCATTGAGAGGACCATAAAGGCACTTGCCCAGGAAGGGATATACTACAGGGGCTTTTTGTATGCGGGCTTGATGCTAACCTCAAGGGGACCCATGGTTTTGGAGTTTAACGTAAGGCTCGGAGACCCAGAGGCACAGCCCCTTTTGATGAGAATAAAGGGGGACTTTTTGGAAAAGCTTTTAGACTTTCACGAAGGCAAAAAGGTAAGCTTGGACATAGACGAAAGGTGTTCCCTGTGCGTGGTGTTGGCAAGCAAAGGCTACCCAGAAAAGCCAGAGGTAGGCAAAGAGATCCATGGTCTTGAGGATGTCAAGGATGAGGATGTTATAGTCTTCCACGCGGGCACGGAGCTAAAGGATGGAAAGCTGATCACCACGGGCGGAAGGGTCCTCAACGTCTGTGCGTGGGGGAATGACTTAAAAGAGGCAAAGGAGAGGGCATACAAGGCGGTGGAAAAAATACACTTTGATGGCATGCACTACAGAAAAGATATAGGAGACAGGGCTCTTAAATTCCTTTAAAAACCTTATAAACTGCGGAAAAGTCCAAATCTTTTAGTCCCATAGCCCTTGCCAAGCCGTAAGCTTCCTTTACATTCTGCAGGCTAAAGGTAAAGGCGTTTAAGTCTTTTACCAGATCTTGGGCGTAGTGAAGGTCTTTGTATATCAGATCCACAGAAAAGTGGGTGGAAAAGTCTTCTTCTAAAAGCTTTTTCTTTTTCACGTCAAGGATGTAGGACTTGCCCGCACCGTCGTTGAGAATGTTTATAATCAGCCCTTTGTCAAAGCCTGCCTTTTCACCCAAAGCTATGGCGGACGCCAGAATTTCCATAAAACCACCTAAAACTATGTTGTTTATGAGCTTTAGCTTTGTGGCATTGCCCACCTCTCCCACGTAATAGATAGCCCGGCAGAACTTTTCAAAAAGGCTTTTGTGCTCTTCAAACTTCTCCTTTTCTCCGGCAACCAGTATGGTTAGCTCTCCCTTTTGGGCGGGGATCACGCTTCCAAGCACGGGGGCATCCAGGTAATACGCACCCAATTTTTTTAACTCTTGGAACGCATACTCCACATATCTGTAATGGTTGGTGGTCATGTCTATGATGGTCTTTCCCTTTAGGTCTCCCTGTGCCAAACCATCCTTTCCGAAGATCACTTCCTCGCTTGCCTGCGAATCAAAGACCATAACAAAGATGGTATTTACCCTTTTGCTTAGTTCTGCGGGACTTTGGGCAATCTCCACACCCAAGTCCAAAGCCTTTTCTTTGCTCCTGTTCCAAACCACAAGGGGAACACCCTGATCTATTAACCTTTTGGCTATTGCCTTTCCAAGACTTCCAAGACCGATAAAACCCACGCCCATGGTATAAGATTTTAATCTGATGGAGCCCAAAGAAAAGAGCATAATCAAGGGAGACTTTTTCCCTGAGCCGGTGGAGGTAATAAAGGTAGATAAAAGAAATGGGGGAGTAATAATATACGGCAGGCTCATACACAGTGGAGAGATCCGCAATTGGTTCCTCACTGAGGAGGATTTAAGGGAAATAACCACGCAGGGCACCGATTTTTCTGCCAAAGGTTCAGAAGCCTTTTTGGCTACGGAAGCCCTGAGGCTAAGGTATGCATACCTCTTTGACCCATATTTGGCAATAAGCGTTTCAAAGATAGACCCTTTGCCCTTTCAGATAGAGGCGGTTTATGAGTATGCCCTAAAGCTCCCTCAGGTGCGTTTTATGATAGCGGACGACCCAGGGGCAGGAAAGACCATAATGGCGGGGCTTATAATAAAGGAGCTAAAGCTAAGGGGTCTTGCAAAACGGATCCTTGTAGTAGTTCCCGGGCATCTGAAAGACCAATGGCTCAGAGAGCTGAAAGAAAAGTTTCAAGAGAACTTTGAGGTCTTTGACAGAAACCTTTTAAAAAACAGCTACGGAAGCAATCCCCTTCAGGAAAAGCATCAGGTAATGCTCTCTATGGATTTTGCCAAGCAGGAGGATGTGATAAACATTATAGCCAGCAGTCATTGGGATTTAGTGGTGGTGGATGAAGCCCACAAGATGTCCGCTTACAAATACGGGCAAAAGGTGAAAAGAACCCATAGGTATAAACTCGGACAGATATTAGCCAAAAACTCCACTCACATGCTCTTTTTGACTGCCACTCCCCACAGGGGAGACCCGGAGAACTTCCAACTCCTTTTGGACCTGCTAAGGGAAGGCTTTTTTGCCACTACAGAGATGATAGAGGAATCTATAAAAAGCGGAGACAATCCGTTGTTTATAAGAAGGCTAAAGGAGGACCTAAGGGATTTTGAAGGCAAGCCCCTATTTACCAAAAGGGAAGTGAAGACCATATCCTTTAACCTTTCGGACCCAGAGGTGGAGCTTTACAACCAGCTATCAGACTACATAAGCAAACAGTATGGCAGGGCGGAGCAGGAGAATAACAAAAGAAATGTTGCCTTTGCCTTGGTGATCCTCCAGAGGAGGTTTGCGTCAAGCCTCTATGCACTCCTGAAGTCCTTGGAAAGAAGGAAGGAAAGGTTGGAGGAGTTTTTGAGGGCAGGCTCTGTGGAAAAAGAGGAAGCCTTTTTGGAATTGGAGGAGTTGGAGGAGGTTGAAGATTCTACAGAAGATGAAACCCTTGAGAAGGAAAGGGAGTGGGAAAGTGTAAGCTTGGCTAAGAACATAGAGGAACTGAGACAGGAGATAGAAACCATAAAAACCTTAATCAGAAAAACAAAGGAAATTATAGAAAGGGAAGGAGAGAAAAAGCTTAGGGAACTAAAGAGAGCCTTGGAGGAGGGTTTAAAAACCATTGAAGAGAGCGGAGGAAACAGAAAGATTTTGATCTTTACCGAATCAAGGGACACCTTGGAGTATCTGGAGAGAAAGGTAAGGGATTGGGGCTACTCGGTATGCACCATACACGGTGGAATGCCCTTGGAAGAGAGAATAAAGGCGGAGAAGGACTTCAGGGATTGGGCGGATGTTATGATTGCCACCGACGCAGCGGGAGAGGGCATAAACCTCCAGTTTTGCCACATTATGATCAACTACGACATTCCTTGGAACCCCAACAGGTTGGAGCAGAGAATGGGAAGGATCCACCGATACGGACAGCAGAGGGATGTGCATGTTTTTAACTTGGTGGCAAGCAACACAAGGGAAGGAAAGGTCTTAGAAAAACTCTTCAGAAAGCTGAAGGAGATAGAAAGGGACCTTGGGAACAAAGTTTTTGATGTTATAGGTGATGTTTTCCCCAACAAAAACCTTTACGAACTTATAGTTTCCGCAGTGATGCAGACAAGAAGCTTGGAAGAAATAGAAAGGGAGCTGGAGGTTAAGTTAGATAGGGATTACCTTGAAAGGCTAAAGAGGGAGGTCTTTGAGGAGGCTTTGGCGACGAAAAATATTGATTACACAAAGCTTGCAGAAAACTATGAAAGGGCAAAGGAAAACAGGCTTGTGCCGGAGTATGTGGAGGAGTGGTTCAAGAGGGCTCTTGAAAAGCTCGGCGGAAGGGTAAAGGAGAGAAAGGACGGATTTTTGAGCATAGAGGATGTCCCCTACGAGTTAAGGGAAAGGGCAAAGCAGAATAGACAGGTTGTAAAGAGGGAATATCCAAAGGCGACCTTTGACAAAGAAAAGGCTTTCAAAAATCCAGAGGCGGAGTTTATCTCCTTTGGGCATCCCCTTTTGGAAAATCTTATAGACCTCATACTTGAAAGGTTCAAAGAAAGGCTTTTGAATGGTGCGGTCTTTGAGGACCCCTCCGGAAGGCTTGAGGGATTTTTGTGGCTCTTTGAGGGAGAGGTCAGAGACGGAACGGGCAAGACCGCAGGAAAAAAACTCTTTTGCATTTACGACAACGGAAAGGAGCTATCCCCCATAAACCTTAACATCCTTTGGGATTTGGTGCCCGTGGATGAAGGGGCACAAGTGCCCACTTACAACATTGACGAGGGAAGTAAAAAGGCAGAAGGGCTCTTTTACGAGCTAATCAACCAATACAAGGAGGAAATACTAAAGGAAAGGGAAAGGCAGGCAAGGATAAAGCAAAAATACGGAGTGAAGTCTTTGGAAAGGTTCATAGATGATTTAGGTTGGAAAATTTACGAGCTTGAGGAGAGAAAAGAAAAGGGAGAGAAAAATCTTGAAGGTGTACTTGCCCAGTTGAAAGAAAGAAGAGAAAGCTACGAGCGAGCTTTGGAGGAGCTAAAGAACCAAATCCATAAAGAAAAGAAGCTTACCCCCGGTGCTTCAAATCTTCTGGGTATCTTTTATGTGCGTCCTAAGTATAAAAAGGGCTTGGCGGATGAGGAGGTAGAAAGGATAGGAATGGAGTTTGTCATGGCTTATGAGAGGTCTCAGGGAAGGGAGCCAAAGGATGTTTCAAAGGAAAACCTTGGCTACGATATAAGGTCAGAGGGCAAAGGAGAAGTCCGATACATAGAGGTTAAGGCAAGAAGCGACGAATCTTATGTAGAGCTAACAATGAACGAATACCTAAAGGCAAGGCAACTTAAGGAAAAGTATTGGCTGTATGTTTTGTGCAACGCCCAAACAAACCCAACCCTTTACACAATAAACAACCCAGCGGAAAGGCTTAAAATGGATAAAAGGGTGGTGGATGTTAGGTATATAGTGCCACCGGAGGAATGGAAGGAAAAGGGAGAAAGGCATGAAGAGGTTCATTGAAGAACTGCTTCCAATAAAGGAAATCAGCGAAGAGTCCGCAAGGGAAAAAAACATAAGACACGGGCATATATCCACACTGCATATATGGTGGGCAAGAAGACCTTTGATAGCCTCAAGGGCAACCATCTACTCCGCTTTGGTGCCTGCGGAAAACATAGAGGAAAAAAAGAAATTTCTTTTGAAGATTGCCAAGTGGGAAAATTCCCTCAACAAAGAACTCATAGAAAAGGCAAGGGAAGAAATAAAAAAGGAAAACGGTGGAAGGGTTTTGAGGGTTTTGGACCCCTTCTCGGGCGGTGGCTCAATTCCCTTGGAGTGCCTACGGCTTGGTTTAGAAACCCATGCCATTGATTACAACCCGGTGGCGGTCTTGATCCTAAAATGCGTACTTGAATATCCCCAAAAGTATGGAAGACCTCAAAAGGTGGTGGAACAAAACGGGTTTTATAAGCAAGAAAAACAAGAGAGCCCTCTTATAAAGGATGTCCAAAGGTGGGGAGAATGGGTATTGGAATCCGCAAAAAAAGAGATAGGAAGGTTTTATCCAACGGACGAGGATGGCTCCATATCCGTAGGATACCTATGGGCAAGGACTATCCCTTGCCAAAACCCCCTTTGCGGTGCAGAAATTCCACTAATCCGTCAGTTTTGGCTTGCAAAAAAGGAAAAGAAAAAGATTTCTCTTTATCCTTTTGTGCATAACAAACGGGTGGAGTTTGCCATAGTGAAAAAGGAAGGCAACCAGTGGAAAGTTTTGGAGAGCCCGGTGGAAGGCTTTGAGCCAAAAGTCCCCGAAAACTTTGACCCAGAAAAGGGCACAACCGCAAGGGCAAAGGCAGTCTGCCTTGTCTGTGGAAGCACAATAGAGGATGACGATGTCCGAAGGCTATTCAGAGAAGGAAAAGCAAGCCAAAGGATGACCGCAGTAGTTTTGAGCACCCAAAAAGGCGAGGGCAAAAGCTACAGATTGGCAACAGAAAAAGACCTGGAGTTTTACAGATTAGCGGAAGAGTATTTAGAAGAAAAAAGAAAAAAACTTTGGGAGGAATGGGGAATAGACCCTGTGCCGGATGAGAATTTACCTCCCGAGAACACTCTTGGCTTTAGGGTTCAAAGGTATGGAATGCTAAAATGGGGCGACCTTTTCAACTCCCGCCAAAAGTTAGCTTTAATTACCTTTACCGAAAAGGTCCGTCTTGCTTATAAAAAGATGTTAGAAGAGGGCTACGATAAAGATTACGCTAAGGCGGTGGTGAGTTATTTGGGGTTGGGGGTGGATAGGGTGGCTGATAGGAATTCCACATTATGTAGATTTATTCCACAAACAGAGGCTATAGGCTTCACTTATGGAAGACAAGCATTACCAATGCTTTGGGATTACATAGAAATGAATCCAATTACTCACCCTAGTGGTTGGGCATTCATTATGGAAGAAACATTAGAAAATCTCTCCCACCTCACCCAAATCCCACCAGTGGAAGCGGAGGAGTGATTAAATTCTACTTTATAAGTCCCAAAACTTTCAACAAAAACTCAAGGGCGTTTTGATTAACAAGTATTACAGCAAAAAGCAAGATGATAAACATTATGGTAAATTTGCGATCAAGTTTGAGGATTTCTTCCTTGAGTTCTAACCTAACCTTTTCAATCTTTGCCTCCAACCTTTCCTCCATAGCTTGCATTTCTGCTCTAACTGCCTGTATTTCTGCCTTTAAGACTTGGATGTCCGCCTTGCTTGCCAGTTCCTTTGTAAGTTCATCTTTGAGTTCAAGCTTTTTCTGAAGTGCAAGTTCTTCCCCCCTTTTTTCCAAAACTTCAAGTCCTATTTCTATTGCTTGTGCTACTTTCCTTGCGGTCTCTTTTCCAAGCTTGTCCTCAAGCAATTGCAAAAGTTCAAGGTCTATTGCCCTTGCCATAGTTTTAAAAATATATCACTTTATAAGTCCCAAAACCTTTAACAAAAACTCAAGGGCGTTTTGATTGACGAGTATCAGCGTGAAAAAGAGGATGATAAAGAGTATGGTAAATTTGCGGTCAATGATGTTAAGTTTGTGTTCAAGCTTGTGTTCAAGTTTTAGAATTTCTCTTTCAATCTTTCCATCAAGGTCCTTTCTGACTAACTCTATTTTTGCGGTAAGCCTTTCCTCCATCGCTTGCATTTCTGCCCTTAATGCCAATAAATCCGCCTTACTTGCCAATTCTTTCGTAAGTTCATCCTTTAGTTCAAGTTTTTTCTGGATGGCAAGTTCTTCTGCCCTTTTTTCCATAACCTCCAGCCCTAACTCTATTGCCTGTGCTACTTTCCTTGCGGTCTCTTTCCCAAGCTTGTCCTCAAGGAGTTGCAAAAGTTCAAGGTCTATTGCCCTTGCCATGGTTTTAAAAATATATCACTTTATCAATCCCAAAACCTTCAACAAAAACTCAAGGGCGTCTTTGTTAAAAAGTATGAAGGTGAAAAGGAGAATGATAAACATTATGGTAAATTTACGGTCAATGATGTTAAGTTTGTGTTCAAGTTTTAGTATTTCTTCCTTGAGTTCAGACCTAACCTTTTCAATCTTTGTCTCAAGCTTTGCCTCCATAGCTTGCATTTCTGCCTTTAATGCCAATAAGTCCGCCTTACTTGCCAATTCTTTCGTAAGTTCATCTCTGAGTTCAAGCTTTTTCTGGATGGCAAGTTCTTCTGCCCTTTTTTCCATAACCTCCAGCCCTAACTCTATTGCCTGTGCTACTTTCCTTGCGGTCTCTTTCCCAAGCTTGTCCTCAAGGAGTTGCAAAAGTTCAAGGTCTATTGCCCTTGCCATAGTTTTAAAAATATATCACTTTATCAATCCCAAAACCTTCAATAAAAACTCAAGGGCGTTTTGATTGACGAGTATCAGCGTGAAAAAGAGGATGATAAAGAGTATGGTAAATTTGCGGTCTAGCCTTAGGATTTCATTCTCAATCTTTGCAGAAAGCTCTGTCTTAACCTTGTTAATCTCGCCACTAAGTTCCTTTCTGACTAACTCTATTTTTGCTTCCAACCTTTGTTCCATAGCTTGCATTTCTGCCTTTAATGCCAATAAGTCCGCCTTACTTGCCAATTCCTTCGTAAGTTCATCTCTGAGTTCAAGCTTTTTCTGGATGGCGAGCTCTTCCGCCCTTTTTTCCATAACCTCAAGTCCTAACTCTATTGCCTGTGCTACTTTTCTTGCGGTTTCTTTCCCAAGCTTGTCTTCAAGCAGTTGCAAAAGTTCAAGGTCTATTGCCCTTGCCATAGTTTTAAAAATATATCACTTTATCAATCCCAAAACCTTCAACAAAAACTCAAGGGCGTTTTGATTGACGAGTATCAAGGTTAAAAAGAGAACAATGAACCATATGGTAAATTTGCGATCAAGCCTTAGCATTTCGTTCTCAATCTTTGCAGAAAGCTCTGCCTTAAACTTGTCAATCTTCCCATCAAGCTCTGCCCTTACTTTGTCAATTTTGCTGTCAAGTTCTGCCTTAAACTTGTCAATTTTTCCATCAAGTTCTGCCTTAATCTTGTCAATTTTACTATCAAGCTCTGCCCTAACTTTGTCAATCTCGCCACCAAGTTCCTTTCTGACTAACTCTATTTTTGCCTCCAACCTTTGTTCCATAGCTTGTATTTCTGCCCTAACTGTCTGTATTTCTGCCTTTAAGACTTGAATGTCCGCCTTGCTTGCCAATTCCTTGGTAAGTTCATCCCTGAGTTCAAGTTTTTTCTGGATGGCAAGTTCCTCTGCCCTTTTTTCCATAACCTCAAGCCCTATTTCTATCGCCTGTGCTACTTTTCTTGCGGTCTCTTTTCCAAGCTTGTCTTCAAGCAGTTGTAAAAGTTCAAGGTCTATTGCCCTTGCCATAGTTTTAAAAATATATCACTTTATCAATCCCAAAACCTTCAACAAAAACTCAAGGGCGTTTTGATTGACGAGTATCAGCGTGAAAAAGAGGATGATAAACATTATGGTAAATTTGCGGTCAAGCTTTAGGATCTCTCTTTCAATCTTAGCTTCAAGTCTCGCCTCCATAGCTTGCATTTCTGCCCTAACTGTCTGTATTTCTGCCTTTAAGACTTGAATGTCTGCCTTACTTGCCAATTCTTTCGTAAGTTCATCTCTGAGTTCAAGCTTTTTCTGGATGGCAAGTTCTTCTGCCCTTTTTTCCATAACCTCCAGCCCTACCTCTATTGCCTGTGCTACTTTTCTTGCGGTTTCTTTCCCAAGCTTGTCCTCAAGGAGTTGCAAAAGTTCAAGGTCTATTGCCCTTGCCATGTTAATTAAAAATATATTGACAATCGCAAAAATTTGCTATTTGTCAAGTCCGACTGGAGGCTATATAATTTTTAGCACTGTGGAGTTGAAGTCAAAAACAAAGAAAATCTTAGTTCCCACTGTTCTTCAATCGTCCGCCACCGAGCTTCCTTATCCCGACAACTACTTTGACGCCATATTCACAGACCCGCCATACTACGACAACGTGCCCTACTCTTACCTTTCAGACTTTTTTTATGTTTGGCTAAAGCGTAGCATAGGAGACCTATACCCAGAGCTTTTTTCCACTCCTTTAACTCCCAAATCAAAGGAAATAGTAGCCTATTCCCACATAGAAGGTGGCTACGAAGCAGGAAAAAAGTTCTTTGAAGACATGCTCAAAAAAGCCTTTCAAGAAATACACAGGGTTCTAAAACCCAATGGCATTGTGGTAATCGTATATACCCACAAATCTACTACGGGGTGGGAAACACTAATAAACTCCCTTTTGGATTCCGGTTTGGTTATCACTGCCAGTTGGCCCATAGACACAGAGATGAAATCAAGGCTTAGGGCTCAAGATTCTGCCGCTTTGGCAAGCTCCATATACATAGTGTGCCGGAAGCTTGAAAGGGAAGAGTTGGGATGGTTTGAAGAGGTTAAAAAGGAGGTTATAAAAGAGGTGGAAAGAACTGCGGAGGAGGTTTGGAAGGCGGAAATTAGAGGGGCGGATTTTTTTGTGTCTTGCATTGGTCCTGCCCTAAAGGTGTTTGGAAGATACAACAAGGTTATGACATACGAAGGAGAGTTGATAAGGGCGGACAGAATATTGGAGTTGATCAGAGAAACAATAACAGACTATGTGATCAAACAGATATTCCACAATGGCATAGCCCAGGTGCTAAGTGCCCTTACGAGGTTTTATGTGCTTTGGCGTTGGGCTTATGGCTCTTCCGCGGTTAATTACGACGATGCCAGAAAGTTAGCCCAGGGCTTGGGAATAGAACTTGGTAAGTCAAGGAACTTTATAAGAATAGAAAAGGACAAGGTTAGGCTTTTGGGACCCACCGACAGGAAGATAGAAGAGATAGAAAGCCAGAGGGAAAAGGATATGATAGATGTGATCCATTGGGTTCTGCTTTTGTGGAGCAAAAATCAGAGGGAAAAGCTAAAAGAGGTGCTATCTACCACAGGCTACGGAGATAAGGACTACTTTTATAGAACCTGCCAAGCTATCAGCGAGGTTTTACCGCCGGGAAACGATGAAAAAAGATTGCTTGAGGGGTTTTTGGCAGAGAGTAAAAGAGTTATGGCAAAATTAAGAATAGAGACCAAACAAAGGGGGTTGTTTGAATGAAGCCCTTTGTGATGTGTGCAAGACCCCACAGGGATATAAGGGAAGGAAGGTTTGACCTGAGCGTATATGCCGCAGACCTTTGGAGTGTGTTCAACGGAGAGGGACCGGAGGAATACAAAAACCCTCAAGACTTTTGGAATAGAACCTACATCACAAAGGGGCTTAGGGACCTTTTAGACACGGTGATTAAAAGGCTAAAAGGAGAGGGAGGAGACCCGGTAATCCAACTGCAAACGCCCTTTGGTGGAGGAAAAACACACTCCCTCATAGCCCTATACCACAAGGCGAGGGAGATAAAAGCCAATGTGGTTGTTTTTGTGGGAACGGTCTTTGACCCAAGGGATACAAGGCTTTGGGAAGAGATAGAAAGACAGCTAAGGGGAAAGGTGGAGCTTTTAAAGGGAGATATTTCCCCCGGGAGGGACAAGGTATTAAAGCTCCTCTCTGAACACCAGCCCCTTTTGATTTTGATGGACGAGCTTTTGGAGTATGCGGTTAAGTGTGCGGGGGTGGAGGTGGGGAAGTCTAACCTTGGTGCCCAAACCTTAGCCTTCATGCAGGAGCTAACGGAGGCGATTTCTTTGCTCCCTCAAACTGCGTTGGTGGTAAGCGTGCCCTCAAGCCAGCTTGAATATTACGACGAGAACGCTGAGAGAATGTCCCAACAGCTCCAAAAGGTGGTGGGGCGGTTGGAAAAGGTGCGAACCCCCATAGGGGACGAAGAGGTCCCCAGCGTGATCACAAAAAGGCTCTTTGAGCACATAGACCAAGCCTGTGCCAGAGAGAACATAGAGGAGTTTTTGGACTATTTGGAAAGAGAAAACCTACTGCCAGAGGATAGGCATACATACAGGGAAAAGTTCCTAAGGAGCTACCCCTTCCAGCCAGAGGTAATAGAGGTTTTGTATCACCGTTGGGGTTCCTTTCCCAGCTTTCAAAGGACAAGGGGCATACTAAGGCTTCTTGCCCTGGTGGTTTATTCCCTGAAGGATTCTGTGCGTCCCTTTATAAGGCTCTCGGACTTTGACCTTTCCAACAAGGATATAAGGGAGGAGCTACTAAAACATATAGAGAGAAATTATGAAAGCGTCATAGCGGAGGACATCACAGACCAGTCTGCCAGGGCTAAGAAGGTAGATCAGGAGCTTGGAGATTCTTACAGACCCTACCGCTTTGGAACGCGGTGTGCTACCGCTATATTTATGTATTCCTTCTCTGCGGGTATAGATAGGGGTGCTAATGTTTCCGAGCTAAAGCTCGCCTGTGCAGAGCCGGGCGTAGAAAGTAGCATAATAGACACCACACTGATGCACTTGGAAGAAAAGCTCTTTTACCTTGCCAACAGTAGGAATCCCTACTACTTTAACTCCACGCCCAACTTGAACCGTGTCCTTTTTGCCAAGCTTGAAAACATAGACCCGATCAAAATTAAGGAAAAGGGGAGGAGTTTGCTAAGGGAAGCCCTCGGAGGCTCCCAATACTTTGATATATACCTCTTCCCAAGTGATACAAAGGACATTCCGGACACAGACAGGCTAAAGCTTATAGTTTTGGAAAACAAGGAAGACGCAAAGGATTACATAGATTACTGCGGGCAAAAGCCAAGGGTATATAAAAATGTCCTCTTTTTCCTCTGTCCCTACGAGCAGGAAAGGGTAGGCTTTCAAAGACAGCTCGCAGAAGGCATGGCTTGGCAAGAGATAGAGCAAGACACAAACCTAACTCTTACCGAACAAGACAAGAGAAAGGTAAAGGAAAAAGTGGAAGACTTTAAAAAGGGGACAAAGGAGCTTCTCAGAAGACTATACCGCCTTGTGCTCTACGCAGGAAAGGAGAAAGTAGAAGAAATAGACCTGGGAATGCCAGTCCGGGGTATAGAACGCATAGACAAGGAAATTTACGACCGGCTAAGGAGCGAAAGCGTAATTTACGAAAAGCTAACGCCAGATTACATAGTTGTTCATTTCTTCACAACAAGGGACCACATACCCACAAAGCCCCTCCTTGAGGTCTTTTACAAAACCCCCGGAATGCCAAGGCTCAGCTCAAAGGATGTGCTCAAAAACTCAATAAGCGAGGGTGTAGAAAGGAAACTTTTTGGCTTGGGTGTTCTATCCGAGGATGGTCTGGTCTGCAAGTATTTTGGCACTTTGGCGGAGCCAAGCTTTGAGGAAGGAGAAATTTTGATAAAGAGGGAGCTGTGCATAGAGGAAAAGGAGAAGAAAGAGATTGAACCTATACCTCCAAAAAAAGATAAAGGAGAGGAGACAATGAACCAACCTAAGGACGATTCTTCCTACGGAAGTCCGCCCACTATAGACCTGATAGATACTGAACACAGTAGGCATTCAATAAGGGAGTTCCGTTTGAGGGTAAAGGTTCCCGCCGGGAGGCTTCCGGATGTGGCACGCACCTTGAGGCTCATACCAGAAAAGTTTGAAGAGGTAGAATTGAGGTTGGAGGTGATAGCCCACAGAGGGAACATCACCAAACAGCTTTTGCAGAACACCATAGAGGAGGGATTGAGGCAGGCAGGATGTTATATAGAAGAGTGGAAGCCCGTAGAGGATGCGTAAGCTGATCGTTATTCCGTCAAGGCTCGGCTCTTCAAGGCTGAAGGAAAAGCCATTGCAAACTATAAAGGGAAGGCCACTCATAAGGTGGGTGGTGGAGGGTTGTTTGAGAACAGAAGAGGATGTTATCCTTGCGGTGGATAGTGAAAAAATTGCAGAGGTGGTAAAGGACCTGCCCGTTAAGGTGGTTTTTACTCCGTCGGACATACCCTCCGGGAGCGACCGGGTTGCCCATGTGGTTAAAGATTTGGACGTGGATTTTGTTATAAACTATCAGGGGGACGAGCCCTTTGTTTACAAAGAAGATGTGCAAAGGCTATTTTTAGCCCTTGAAGAGAGCCCAGTAGCAACGCTGGCGGTTAGGGATCCGGACGCCTACGGAGACCCATCCTCCGTGAAGGTGGTTCTGGACAAAAACCAATACGCCCTCTACTTTTCAAGGAGCCCCATTCCCTACCTAAAGCAGGAGGACAGCTTTTATCCTCTCAAGCATGTGGGCATATATGCCTTCAGAAAGGATGTTTTGATGGATTTTGTGCGCTGGCAACCTTCCCACTTGGAAAGGCTTGAGTCCCTCGAACAGCTTCGCCTCTTGGAGATGGGAATAAAGATCAAGGTCCTCCTCAGCCAAAACTACTACCATGGCGTAGATACGGAGGAGGACCTAAAGCTGGTGGAAGAAAAGCTCACTTTTTACCTTTCACATACTGCTCCCAATTCTCTGGGTTGAAGGGGGAGAGCTCCCTTAGGGTTTTTACCGTCTTGGGGAACTCCTC
>Ga0079997_111645_pt1 | contig 16096 bp, 13 predicted proteins | sample PerSpoCPS_CMetaG_FD_69200 | JGI IMG/M metagenome (GOLD analysis project Ga0079997, IMG submission 69200) | Archaeal communities from Yellowstone National Park, Wyoming, USA - Perpetual Spouter C (PS_C) MetaG (SPADES assembly) (version 2) | ecosystem: Environmental > Aquatic > Thermal springs >... | reverse complement strand
CGCCACAGGGCACAGGAAGCTCGGTTCCCCCAACGCCCCCATACCGATCCAGCCACTCCGCCATCAAATGTGCCTCGTTCGCATACGCATCCCCCAACGACGCCCCCACCAGCCACACCACGCCACCCTGCCAATAGCCCAATACGACCCCTTTTACATGCGAGCGCATCTGCCGTATCTCCGCCCCCCGACGGTACTGCGCATAATAAGGCGTATCGAACCCCCAGCCCGTGCCATCCACCAGTACCAACGGCTTCTCCAACGGTTTGGCAGGCGGTTCCAGGGCAATCCCTTGCTCCGCCAGCCAAGTGAGCAACGCGTGCCAGCGGGCTTCGGGAAGGGTCTGGAGGCGATAGAGCAAGGTGCCCAAGGCGGGCAGGGCGTGGGTCGGCAAGAGTTGGGGAGCCAGTCCGAACAGGAGTTGGCGATAGGAGGCTTGTTGGGCGACTTGGAGGAGGGCGAGGGTGAGGATGAGGGCTTCGGGGTAGAGGGGTTTTCGCCCTCTGGTGGTTTTGGGGCGTGGGTGTTGGTGGGTGAACTGCTTGGCGAGGCGGTAGATGTCCTCCGCCGAGATGGTCTTGAGCGTGACGGGTGCTTGTCTTTGTTTCATGGAGTAGATTGTACCTCAATCCCCTAATTTTCGAACACCCTCAGGGGTAGGGGGAGGGTGTTCGAAAATTCCTCGATTGCGCCCGAACACACGGATACAAACGCGATGCCACCCGCACCACCAGCAACCAGCCCACACCCTCCACACGCGCCCACAACCGTGCTGGACGACCCTACAACTTATCCCCCACCCACCACGACCCCGAACCCACCACCGCAGACCCGTACCAATCCAACCACAACGACATCCAATGTGCCGCGTTCGCATCCGCATCCCCCAACGACGCCCCCCCCAGCCACCCCCCCCCCCCCCGCCAATAGCCCCATATGACCCCTTTTCCATGCGAGCGCATCTGCCGTATCGCCGCGCCTCGACGGTACGGCGCATAATAGGGCGTATCGAACCCCCAGCCTGTGCCCTCCACCAGCCCCAACGGCTTGTCCAACGGCTTGGCAGGCGGTTCCAGGGCAATCCCTTGCGCCGCCAGCCCAGTGAGTCGCTCGTGCCAGCGCGCTTCGGGAAGGGTCGGGAGGCGAGAGAGCAAGGTGCCCAAGGCGGGCAGGGGGTGGTGTGGCAAGAGTGGGGGAGCCAGTCCGAACAGCAGTTGGCGATAGGAGGCTTGTTGGGTGAGTTGGAGAGGGGCGCGGGTGCGGATGAGGGCTTCGGGGTAGAGGGGGTTTGATCATCGGGTGGTTTTGGGGCGTGGGTGTTGGGGGTGAACGGCTCGGCGAGGTGGTACATGTCCTCCGCCGCGAGGGTCTTGCGCGTGATGGGGGCTTTTCTTTGTTTGATGGGTTGGATTGAACCTCAATCCCCCAATTTTCGAACACCCTCAGGGGTTAATGGAGGGTGTTCGAAAATGCAGTTTTGCCCCCCTCCTGCAGGTTCCCCCCGCTTCGCGAGGGGAACCGCGCAGAGGTTCGGTTTCCCCTGCCTGCAGGTTTCCCCTACTGCGTGAGGGGAACCCAATCGGTTCGGTTCCCCCTGCCTACAGGGGGAACCGAAAGGAGGGGGTGAGAAATTTTGCCAATTTTCGAACACCCTTCGGGGCTGTTGCTGGGCAAGGCTTATGTGGTGCGGCTGTGTCGGAGTACCTTGCCGGCGCGGGTGCCAGTGAATTGCCCGTCGCGCAGCACCCAGCGCCCATTCAGCAGCAAGTGAATGACGCCCTCGGCGAGCTGATGGGGGTCGCGAAAGGTCGATCGGTCGGCTATTCGGGCAAAGTCGAAGACCACGATATCGGCATAAGCCCCCACCCGTAGCGTGCCGCGGTCGGTTAGCTGCAGTCGGGTGGCGGGCAGCCCCGTCATGCGGAAGATGGCATCCTCAAGGGTTAGCACACCCTCCTCACGCACATAGCGGCGCAGCACCCGCGGAAAGGTGCCATAGCTGCGTGGGTGGGGACGCTCCGCACGCATCTTCTGCGGGTCATAGCCGATGCCATCGGAGCCTATCATCGTGTACGGATAGCGCAGCACGGTGCGGACATCCTCTTCACTGAGCAGGAAGCAAGCCACTCCCACAAATAACCCTTCCTGTATCAACAGGTCCAGGATAAACTCTTCGGGCGATTGCTTCGCCTCGGCAGCCGCTTGTGCGATCGTGAGACCTTGCAGCGCACGATTGCCCGGCACGGAGCCAATCACCACGCTATCCCAATCCTCGTGGCGGGCGCGCATGTCTTGCAGGATATGCTGGCGGGTGTTTGGATCGCGCAATCGCTCGAGCACCTCTTGTGGCTCGCCCTTTAGCACCCAGCTGGGCAGGCAAGCGACCGCCATCGAGGTCTGATAGGCGGTGTAGGGATACATGTCCAGCATCACATCCAGCCCTTGTTGTCGTGCGTGCGACACCATCTGCAGGGTCTGCTGCACCTTGCCCCAGTTGCGCCGTCCCTCCGCCTTGTGATGCGCGAGCTGGAGTGGCAGTTCGGCACGCTCCGCAATCTCGATTGCTTCCGCCACACTCTCGATGAGTTGATCGCCCTCACTGCGCAGATGGGTGGCGTAGAAGCCACCATATTGCGCTGCCACCTTCGCCAGCTCAATCAGCTCGGGGGTTTGGGCGTGGCTGCCGGGCACATATTCCAAGCCGGTAGAAAGCCCCCACGCACCGGCCTCCATGCAGAAGGCGATTTCACGCTTCATCGCCTCCAGTTCGCCCGAATCGGGCACGCGCGGCGCAAAGCCCATCACCTTTTTGCGCAGGGTGCCGTGGGCACAGAGGAAAATCACATTCGTGCCCACTCCCAACGATTCCAGACGCTGCAGATACTCATCGAAGCGATGCCAATCCACCTCCACGCCATAGGGCTTGAGCCAGCGTTGCTCCTGTTGGAAGCGAGGTGAGGCATCGGTGTGAGCAACACCCAGCCCGCAGTTGCCTACAACCTGCGTGCCCACCCCCTGATACAGCATGCTCAACTGCTCTGGGTGGTGCAGCAGCGAGAAGTCGGAATGGGTGTGGATGTCGATAAAGGCAGGGGCAACGCAGTAATGCTCCCCATGCACCACCGTGCCCGCCTCATAGTCAGCCAGCTCGCCTATCGCCACGATGCGCTCGCCCGAAATGGCGATATCGGCACGCTTGCCGGGGGCACCCGTGCCATCATACACCGTTCCGCCCCGCAGCAGAATATCAACGCGCACGCGCTCGTCTCGCATACGATACAGGATACCTGCTGGGGGCGCGTCGTGTGTGCTATAATAGAGGTGGGAATTCGTATTCATGCGAACGAAGCGCGTGTCCGAGGTTCGCCAACGAGAGATTGCCCAGCTGGCGCGGGTCTCCCAAGCGACGGTCTCGCGCGTGCTGAACAACGACCCACAGGTGAACGAGGAGCTGCGCCAGCGTGTGCTGTCGGTGATGGACGCGCTGGGCTATGTGCCTGATGCGCGTGCCCAGTCGTTGCGGGCACAACGCACACGGCTGCTGGGTCTGGTCATCCATCGCGCGCCCAGCGCCTTGGCGTATGACCCCTTCTTCAGCGCACTGATCGCCTCTATCATCGATCAAGCGGGTCGTCAGGGCTATCACCTCTGTGTGGATGCGGCGCGCACCGTACGGGGTCAGCGCGCCATCTATGAGGAGCTGCTGCGTACGCGTCGAGTCGACGGGCTTATCTTGGTGGAATCGGAGGCACGCGACGAGCGCATCGCACGCCTCACAGCGGAGGGATTCCCCTTCGTGCTAATCGGGCGATATGAACGGGGTGTGCGGCGTAAACACATGCCGCAAGAGGAACCCTGCTCCGTGGATAACGATAATGTGGGCGCCGCGCGCATGGCAACCCTTTATCTGATTGAGCAGGGATGTCGGCACATCGGCTATATCGGCGGACCGGCAGGGCTGACCGTCACGCGCGACCGACTGCGGGGCTATCGCGAAGCGATAGAGAGCTGCGGGATACCGTATGACCCGCGATGGGTGATGTTCACCGAATTTAGCGAACAGGGTGGCGCACGGGCGATGGCGGAACTCCTGCGCGAGGCGCCACCGCCTGATGCCGTGCTGGCGCTGGACGATGTGCTGGCGATAGGGGCTATGCGGGAGGCACAGCGACACGGGCTACGCATCCCGGAGCAACTCAAAGTGGTGGGTTTCAACGACACGCCCCTTTGCGCCTTCGTGGAGCCGTCGCTCACTTCGGTCGCCATCGATATCGCGGGACTGGCGCGTGCCGCCACCCAACGGCTGATTGACCTCATCGAGGGGCGCGCGGTCGAACCGCGCCGCCTCATTGTGCCTGCCCGACTGGTGCCGCGCGAGTCGGCGTAGAGCGGAGCAACGCACGCGATAGGGTGCATGCTACAATCATGGCGGGATGAAGTATGTGCTGGTCGTGCCCGACGGGATGGCAGACTGGAGCCTGCCTGAGTTAGAGGGGCGCACCCCGCTGATGGCAGCCCGCACACCCCATCTGGACGCGCTCGCCCGTGAATCCCGAATCGGAGCGGTGCTAACGGTGCCGCCGGGCATGTATCCGGGCAGCGATGTGGCGAACATGGCGCTGCTGGGCTATGACCCGCGTCGGCATTACACAGGGCGTGCCCCGCTGGAAGCTGCCGCGATGGGCGTGCCGTTGGAGGCACACGATGTCGCCTTCCGCTGCTCGCTGATTAGCACCGATGGCGAAACCCTGCTCGATTACAGTGGCGGCGCTATCTCCACGGACGAGGCGCGCCCCCTTATCGAACTGCTGGAGCAGAAACTCAGCACCCCGCGCATCCACTTCTTTGTCGGCGTCGGCTACCGCCACTTGATGCGCTGGAGCGACGGCGCGGTGGAGGTTGTCTGCACGCCTCCACACGAGATTGTCGGACAGCCCATCCGACCCCACTATCCGCGCGGCGAAGGCGAGCAAACCCTGCGCCAGCTGATGGAAGACTCGTTCGACCTGCTGGACAACCACCCCATCAATCGTCGCCGACGCGATGAGGGGAAATTGCCCGCCAATATGGTCTGGTTTTGGGGTCAAGGGCGCACGCCGAAACTGGAGCCGTTCAGCCTGAAATGGGGCGTCACGGGCGCAGTGGTCGCCGCCGTCGACTTGATAAAAGGGCTGGGTGTGCTAACAGGGCTGGAAGTGCCTCGCGTGCCGGGGGCGACAGGCTATGTCGACACCGACTATCACGCCAAAGGGGAATACACCCTCCGCATGCTCGAAAAGCACGACTTTGTGTACACGCATATTGAGGCGCCAGATGAGGCGGGGCATCACGGCGATATCGAGGCGAAAATCTGGGCGATTGAGCAGATCGATCGGCACATTATCGGGCAAGTGGTCGAGGGGCTGCGCGCCCGCCATCAGCCGTTTCGCCTGATGGTCGTGCCCGACCACTTCACCCCCATCCCCAAGCGCACGCATGCCGAAGGCGCCGTGCCCTTCCTGCTCTATGACTCGGAGCGTCCGCACCCCAACCGCCTGCCTTATGATGAGTCGATCCTCACCGAGCCGGGCATTCCCGTCGTGGAGGAGGGACACCGCCTCATCGAGCAGTTTTTCTCTGAGTAGAGATGAGTGCATTGGCTGGCACACGGGTTCTCTATGTCTCGCCGGAGGGCAACGATGCCTGGTCAGGGCGGCATGCCCGCCCGAACCGCCAGCGCACCGACGGTCCCCTGCAGACCTTGCACCGCGCGCTTCAGCTGGTGCTGGAGGGCGAGCCTGCCCCCACGGAAATTCGGCTACGGGGCGGCGTCTACTTCCTCCACGAGCCAATCTGCCTCACACCGGACCACTCCGAGCGTGCCCACCGCCGCTTGGCCATTACCGCCGTAGCGGGCGAACGCCCCGTTCTCAGTGGCGGACGGCTTATCACGGGCTGGCGCATCACCGAATGGAACGGTAAGCGCGTCTGGGTCGCCGAGATTCCCGAGGTACGCACAGGGCGATGGTACTTCCGCCAGCTGTTTGTGAACGGGCAGCGCGCCGTCCGCGCCAGACATCCGAAGCGCGGCTACCTCAAAATCGAAGCTCTGCTGGACGCTACACCGAGCTGGACTGAGGGACACACGCGATTCCGCTACCATGCAGGCGACTTACCGCCACTTGCGCAACCTGAAGAGGGCGAAGCCCTTGTCTTCAACCGCTGGGTGGAGAATCGATTACCCCTCCGGGCGATAGACACTGCGCAGCGTACCCTGCAGTTCAGTAAGCGTAGCACCTTCGCGTTGCAGTCAGGCGACCTCTACTATCTGGAGAACCTGCCCGAAGCCCTGGATGAACCGGGCGAGTGGTACCTCAACCGCCGTGAAGGGAAGCTTTACTACCTCCCGCGCCCCGGTGAGCGGATGGAGACTCTGCAGGCAATCGCTCCCTTCCTCCCCCAGCTGCTGCTCATCGTAGGGGAGCCAGAACGGGGACGATTTGTGGAAGGCGTCCACCTGCGCGGCATCGCGTTTCGCCATGCCGAGTGGTCGTTGCCACCGGAGATGGAGACGGGTGGCTATGTGCAAGCGGCTTACGGTGTGCCCGGCGCTGTCGCAGCATGGGGGGCGCGCCGCTGCGTTTTCGAAGAATGTCTCATCGAACAGGTCGGAACCTATGCGCTCGAGCTGGGGCGCGGCTGCCATTATAACCGCATCGTGCGCTGCGTGCTGCGCGATCTCGGCGCAGGCGGCGTCAAAATCGGGGAGACCACCCTCCGTGATACCCCCAGTGAGCAGACCTACGGTAACCTCGTGCAGGATTGCACCATTCAAGAGGGTGGCAAACTCTTTGCCAGTGCCGTCGGCATCTGGATTGGGCAAAGCTACAGCAATCGCCTCCTGCACAATACTATTAGCAACTTCTACTACACGGGCATTTCGATCGGTTGGACATGGGGCTACGGCAGGTCGCTAGCAGGAGGCAACCGCGTGGAGTTCAACCATGTGCATCATATTGGCGTCCGCACGGACGACGACGGTCCCATCCTAAGCGATATGGGCGGTATCTACACCTTGGGAATTCAGCACGGCACGGTTATTCGCCATAACCTCTTCCACGACATCGCGGGCTACCAATATGGTGGGTGGGGCATCTATTTCGACGAGGGCAGCACGGGCATCCTGGCTGAAAATAACCTTGTCTACCGCACCACCCACGGCGGGTTCCATCAGCACTACGGACGCGAGAACCTTGTCCGCAACAATATCTTCGCTTACGCCCGCGACCACCAGATTCAACTCACACGCCCTGAACCGCACCTACGACTGACCTTTGAGCGCAATATTGTGTTGGGCAGGGGGGCACAGTGGGTGAAGGGCGGCATCGATGCTAACCTACGATTCGATTATAACCTCTATTGGCGCGAGGATGGGGAGGAACTCCGCTTCGGCGAGGACGATTTCAGCGCATGGCAAGCGAAGGGCTTCGATGCTCACTCACGCATCGCCGATCCACGCTTCGTCAACCCTGCCGCGGGCGATTTTCGCCTAAAGCCCGACTCACCCGCCTTCTCGCTGGGATTCCAGCCGTTCGACCTGAAAAGTGTTGGCGCACGCCGAAACCGCGCCGAGTTCCTCAAGGAGGAAGGAACATGACCCAACGACCCGGTTGCAGCCGCAGGGCAGTGCTTGGATGCCTGGTGCTGTTTAGCCTGACCATCCTGATAGGGGTCACGACCATTCCCTTTGCGTGGCGGGTCTACTACATCCAGTCGGAAAGCATGGTGCCCACCCTGCATCCAGGCGATATGGTGATAGCCAACAACTGGAGCTATCTGTGGCGGAAACCGACCCGCTTCGATATCGTGGTCTTCCGCGCACCCGACTGGGCGCTTAGACCCGGTCAAGCACCTGAAAAAACTTTGTTTGTTCAACGAATCATTGGGGTGCCAGGTGATGTCATCGAGATCAAGGCAGGCAAAGGGGTTTACCTGAACGGTAAACTACTGCAGGAGCCTTATACTAACGGTGCCCCGGAGTACTCGATGAAAATTGTAGATGGACTGGTCTATGAGTATGACGATATGGGCGGGATGTGGAAGGGTGGACCCCACATGATGCGGGTGGAGGTGCTGGATCCGGAGGAGCGGCGGCGGGTATTTGAGACGCCCACGCAACCGATTCCGCCAGGCAAATATCTGGTGCTGGGCGATAACCGCAACAATAGCAGCGATAGCCATTTCTGGGGCTTATTGGACGAGTCGCGCATCATAGGGAAGGTTCTCTTCAGGCGATAAACCACTTCAGCGAGAGTGAACGCGCAAAAAACCCATGCACGAATATGCCCATCTAATACCAATCGCTCGACCAGAGTTCGCCAATTTCTGTGCGCGTGGGATCCTCCCACTCCCGCAGAAATCTGCAACGGGGGCAGTTACGAACCTTGCTCACGCAGTTGGCGTTATTCCCACCCCGATTCTGATACCAGTCGCGCGAGCAAAGTTCCATAAATTGCCCCCTTCTGTGAGGTTTCCCCCCGCTTCGCGAGGGGAACCGTGCCCCCACTCGGTTCCCCCTGCTTGCAGGGGGAACCTGCAGGAGGGGGTGAAAATACAAACCCTGCTTGCGCGAGGGGTATGACGCTATGCAGCCAATCGCAGGGCGCCTTGCTTCTCGTTTAGCGGGGTGCGCCGTAGTCTGGTGCGGGCGCAACGGGGGCACTGGATGGATTGCCCGGCGGCGCCTGCCCGCTGGGTGGTGGCGGTGCCGACACCCCTGGCGGAGGGGGCTGGAATTCCGGTATCGCCTTCACAGTGGCGGGCGGCGCAAAGAGGGAGCGATACACAAAAAAGCCCAGTACCAACAACACCGCCACCAGTATCCCGATGGCGACGGGCATCGGTATCTCTTGCTTTAGCATAGCGGTTATCCTCCTATGATAGCCGTTATTTTACCTTGCCCAATCGTTCTCATGCTGGGCGGTGATGGACCAGTGCCACGGCAATTTCACTGCGCCGCGCCGCATGGCTTTCGCATGCCCATCCGCGAAGACAAACACGGCGAACCGCTGATGGCGATAGCGCACCTGACCATAGCCCAGATTAGAGCAATCCCGCTGCGAGGGGTCGCACGCCGCGCGCGACACATCGCGATCCAGTATCCGCCAAATGGGGTCTTCGTCCCCTTGTGGGAAGCGTCTGTTGCTGGCATCGCCCCATCGGGCGTCCCAACAGATTATCTGCGACGGCCAGGGGCAAAAGTTCGCCGAGGAGGCCCAATCCCAGCCCTCGAGCTGCGTCGCGTCGCCATAGACGATGGTCTCGGCTGGATGCGTGAAGAGGGCTTCCGAATCGGGGTCATAGAGCGTGTAGCGACCTTGAGCATCCGCACGCAGCGGGCTGATGTGGACATTCATGCTGTAGTTGAAGGCGCTGGAAACACCCGATGGGCAGATACGAATCTCCACATTTCTATCGCGGCGATAGGTCGTCCAGTCGCTTCCTGTGCCCGATTTGATGTAGGGCGAGATTTTGAAGAACCAGTGCCCATTACCCGCAACGGGCACATCGTGCCAGGCAGGGAACCAGAGCTGGTCATAGTCGCTGAGGTACATCATCGTCGCCATGCCCATCTGCTTATGGTTGCTGGTGCAGGTGGATTGACGCGCTTTTTCACGCGCCTGCGCAAACACAGGGAACAGTATCGCCGCCAGAATGGCGATGATTGCAATCACGACCAGCAGCTCAATCAGTGTAAAGCCTCTTCGCCTCATCATAGGAACCTCCTTCGCGCTTTGGGGCAGGCGTGTCGCCGCCCTTTTGAAGCGCTTCAACCCCTCCTATTATACCCCATCTCTCGCCCGATTCCTGCCCAATACGCGATTTCTACGGGGATGGCAAGTAAAAAATCCCCTTCGGGGTGCGTTAGGCTATAATTTAACGACCGCCCCCTTCCCGGGCGTACCGCGGTTAGAGGCAGGAGGGACAAAAGCGTGCCCAATCATCTGGATTTGAACCGAATTGAGCGACTGTTGATTCTCAAAATCTCGTCGATGGGTGATATTGTCCACGCTTCGCCGGTGGCGGCGGCGCTGAAGCGTGCCTTTCCCCATTTGCGAATTGGTTGGGTGGCAGAGGATCGCCATGCGGGTGTGCTGGATGGCTCGCCCGCCATCGATCGGCTCCATGTAATCCCTTATAAGCAGCTCATGCCTCTCGCACCACAGCGCCGTTCATGGTGGCAGGCTCTGTTGGGTCTTTCGAGGGAGATTCGGGCGGAGCGGTATCAGGTTGCGCTCGATTTGCAGGGTCTGTTCAAGAGTGCGATTTGGGGGGTGCTGGGGGGTGTGCCGATTCGGTTGGGGGCGCACCGCATGCGCGAGGGCACTCACCTGCTGATGAAACGGCTACCCATTCCCGACCGCCCTGACCAGCATGTGGTGCTGCAATATCTGGAGGCGGCGCGTTGGCTGGGGGCGGAGCCGTTGCCGGTTGAGTTCCCGCTCTTCATTCCCGCCGAAGCGTACCAGAGGGTACAGGCAAAACTGGCAGCGCTTGGTGTGGAGGGGGCTTATATCTCTCTTAATCCCTCGGCGGGCAGGGAGTGGAAGCGATGGCACATCGCCAAGTTCGCCGAGCTATCGGACCGCATCGAGCAGGAGTGGGGGCTTCCGGTGGTGTTCATCGGCGGACCGGGCGACAAGCCGTTGGAGCAGTCGCTCCTCGCGCTCAAGCGGCGTCCGTTGCGCAGCCTTATCGGTCAAACCAGCCTGAAGGAGGCGATGGTGGCGGTGGTGCGCTCCGCGGTGCATGTCTGTGGGGATACCGGCACGGCGCATATTGCGGCAGCGTTTAACACCCCCTGCGTGGCGCTCTACGGTCCCACCAATCCCGACCGTACGGGTCCTTTTGGGCAGCGCGAGCGGGTGCTTTCCAAGCGTACGCTTTGTCGTCAGTGCCCACCCGACCGCTGCGTACGGCGCGAATGCCTCCAGTGGATTACGGTAGACGAGGTGCTGGATCAGATCGCTCAAGCCATAGCGCCGGAGCCGAGTATGTTATGAGACCTGGCGCAGGTCATCGATGGTAAGCATTTTCGGCTCCTTGCGCTGGGTTACGGTCTCCTCCGTAATCACCACACGCTTGATTTGCGGGTTGGAGGGCACCTCGTACATCACATTCAGCATCACCTCTTCGAGGATGGAGCGCAGGGCACGCGCCCCGGTGCCGCGCTGCAACGCTTCTTTGGCGATGGCGCGTAGCGCCCCTTCCTCCACCACCAGCTCCACGCCGTCCAACTCGAAAAATTTCTGATATTGGCGCACAAGCGCGTTTTTGGGTTCGACCAGGATGCGGCAGAGGGCATCCTCATCCAGCGCATCGAGGACCGCAATCACGGGGAGTCGCCCGATGAATTCGGGGATGAGACCGAACTTGAGCAGGTCTTCGGGCATCACATGCTGAAGGATTTCACCCACATTGCGTTTACGGCGCGATTCGGGGTGGGAGCGGAAGCCCATCGTCTGATCGTTCAGTCGGCGTTCCACGATTCGGTCCAGCCCTTCGAACGCGCCGCCGCAGATAAAGAGGATGTTGGTGGTGTCGATCTGGATAAACTCCTGATGGGGGTGCTTGCGTCCGCCTTGCGGGGGCACATTAGCGATGGTGCCTTCCAGAATTTTGAGCAGTGCCTGCTGCACGCCCTCGCCCGATACATCGCGCGTAATTGAGGGGTTGTCGGCTTTGCGGGCGATTTTGTCGATCTCGTCGATGTAGATGATGCCGCGCTCGGCGGCTTTGATGTCCATATCGGCGGCTTGGATGAGGCGTAGCAGGATGTTCTCCACATCCTCGCCCACATAGCCCGCTTCGGTGAGTGCGGTGGCGTCGGCAATAGCGAAGGGCACATTCAAAATGCGTGCCAGCGTCTGTGCCATTAAGGTTTTGCCGCTGCCTGTGGGACCAATCAGCAAGATGTTGCTTTTCTGCAGCTCGACATCGTTGCTGTTGCCGGCGCGGAGCCGTTTGAAGTGATTGTAGACCGCCACGGACAGCACGCGCTTGGCACGATCTTGTCCCACCACATATTGGTTCAGCACGCGGTAGATATCTTTCGGCTTGGGAATGGTTTCCGAAAAGCCGATGGGCGGCATGGAAGTGGATGCACCCTCGTTGCGCAGGATGTCGCTCGCCAGTTTAATGCAATCGGCACACACGCCGCCGTGCATGCCCAAAATCAGCTTGCGCACCTGTTCGCGGCTCTTTCCGCATAGCACACATCGGTCCATCGGTTTATCGCCTACCAGTCTTGCCACCGGTCTACCTCCTTATCAGCGACCGCTTCGGTCGAGGATATGGTCGATTATTCCATACTCTTGCGCCTCTTTAGCAGACATAAAGTAGTCGCGTGCGGTGTCCTGCTCGATGCGCTCCAGTGGCTGACCGGTATGCTTGTGCAGGATGTTGTTCAGGATGTCCTTATAGCGCAGCACTTCGCGTGCTTGGATTTCGATGTCGATGGCGGTGCCTTGGAAGCCGGCGTGCACTTGATGGATCATGATGCGGGCGTGTGGCAGGGCGTAGCGTTTGCCGGGTGCGCCGCCTGCCAGCAGCACGGCTCCCATGCTGGCAGCCTGTCCCACGCAGATGGTCGCCACATCGGGCTTGATGGCTTGCATCGTGTCGTAGATGGCAAGTCCCGCGCTCACAACGCCCCCTGGTGTGTTGATATACATGTCAATATCTTTATCGGGGTCCTCTTTCTCAAGGAAGAGCAGTTCGGCAATCACCAGGTTGGCGACCTGATCGTCGATGGGTTCCCCCAAGAAGATGATACGGTCTTTGAGCAGACGCGAGTAGATATCGTAGGCGCGCTCACCTCGCGCCGTCTGCTCCACCACCATCGGTATCAGCTGGCTCCGAATGATTCGGCTCATGGCGTTGTAGTCTCTCCCTCTCTATTTTGGACGATTTCGACGAGTTTCTGTAGTGTTCTTTCGAGCAGCAGCTCGTTGCGGATGCGATTTGCCAGTTCGGGGTCATTCATCAGGCGGGCACGCTCGGCGGGCAGGGTTGCCATCTGCTGCGCGGCGATACGCAGCACCTCCTGCACCTCTTCGGGGCTGACCTCGATGCCTTCTCGCCGGGCAATCTCCTGCAAGATAAAGGTGTTCTGTAGTTTGGTGATGGCACGCTGCATCAGCATCTCGGTGAGCTGCTCGCGGCTCATGTTGGCTTCCTGCAGGAAGGTCTGGAGCGTGATGCCCCGCTCTGCCAATCGCTCCACGAGGTCCCGGATTTCCTCTTCGGTCTGCCGTTGGACGAGGGTTTGGGGAAGGTGGACGGTGCAGCGCTGACGCAGGATAGTTAGCAACTCCATTTCCACCCGATCCGTTTCCCGTTCTTCTTTATCCGCCACGATACGCTCGCGGATATGGCGGCGCAGGGCGTCCAGCGTTTCCATCCCGAATCGTTGGGCAAGCGTGTCGTCGAGCGGTGGCAGATGCGGTGCATGAATTTGCTCCAGCGTGATTTCGACCTGTTTGGTCTTGCCCGCCAGCGTTGCATCGCTGAAATCTTCCGGGAAGGTGAGCGTGGCGATGCGGGTTTCGCCCTCTTGCATCCCCACCAGCGTGTTATCCAGTTCACCGAACGATTCGCCCAGAATGACCATATAGCGGCTCGGTTGGGCATTTTCTTCTTCCAGTGAGCGGAGCCGAATGACGAGGCGGTCTTTGAGTTGGGCGGGGCGATCGGAGGTACGTCTCAGCTCCAGTAGCTGTTCCTGAATCGATTCGAGCGACTGCTCGACTTCCTCGTCCGTGGCTTCTTGCGGGGTGCGTTCGATGCGGATGTCGCGATACTCGCCTATCTCGACCTGCGGTGGCAGGGACACCAGCGCTTTGTATCGGAAGGGTTCGCCTTCCTGAAACTGCTCGATCTCCACTTGAGGGGCAGTGTAGGGTTCGAGGTTATGCTGTTTGAGGGCGGTGGTGAGCGATTCCTCGATAAGTAGTTCACGAGCGGCACGGCGCACCATCTCGTCGGCGAGATGCTGGCGCAGCACGGCGAGCGGTGCTTGACCCGGTCGGAAGCCGGGCACGCGCACGGCTTTGCCCAAGGTGCGCAAGGCACGCTCAAACGCGCGGTTCACCGCCTCTGGCTCCACCTCAATCTGCAATTGGATATTAACGGGGTCGAGTTGCTGGATAGCGATTTCCATCGTTATTGTGCCTCGCTTTTTAAACGGCTGGAGCGGGAGACGGGACTTGAACCCGCGACCCCCTCGTTGGCAACGAGGTGCTCTACCGCTGAGCTACTCCCGCTCATCATCTCTCCTATTATACCCGATGATGGACAGACAAGGGCTTAGACCCTTCTCGATTATACCCGATTAATGGTGGGCGAGGGGAGACTCGAACTCCCACGGGTGAACCCCACCAGATCCTAAGTCTGGCGTGTCTACCAATTCCACCACTCGCCCGATGGTGCCGGGGGTCGGAGTCGAACCGACGACACCCGGATTTTCAGTCCGGTGCTCTACCACTGAGCTACCCCGGCGCGTCGTTGCCGAATGGCGGGGCTGACGGGACTTGAACCCGCGACCTCCAGCGTGACAGGCTGGCGCTCTGACCTGGCTGAGCTACAGCCCCTTAAGCCCGAAACCGCCTGGTGGGCGAAGCAGGACTCGAACCTGCGACCTCTTCCTTGTAAGGGAAGCGCTCTCCCAACTGAGCTATTCGCCCGGCATCCCGAGCGTGGATATTATACCACATCGCCCGCTGGGTTTGTCAAGGGGGGCAGAGAGTGTTCGAAAATGCCGTTTTTGCCCCCCTGGTATATTATTGCCAGCACAAGCACTTGGCGGGGAACCCCGCCAAGTGCAACGGGCGTCGGAGCGTCAGCCCCCCTGGCACAACAAGCCCGTCAGGAGCAAACGCCCGACGCCCCCACGAACCATAGCCCGAACCCTTGCCAGGGCAACAAAGCCCGCAACACCAGGTTGGTGCAAACACAGGGCACGGTTCGCTACACCCCTATACCCGATAGGAGGAACCAAACAAAGTATGTGCGGCGACCTCAAGACCGGCCGTGCCAACGCACGGAGGTTGGCGTATTTTGCCTGCTGCTATCCCGCGTCGCCCGTTGCGCCGTGTGCGCCTGTGCAGGCGGAACTCAAGGAGTTGTGGGCGCGTCGGGAGCAGTTAGGGCAGGAACGGGAGCGGGAGAGGAAGCGTCTGCAGACGGTGCCGGGTGCCGTTGTACGGGCGTCGCTGGAGCGAATGATTGCCGTGCTGCAAGCGGAGATAGCGCAGATAGCAGCGCGTGTGGAAGAGTGGATTGCGTCGCAAGCGGACTTAGTGCGGAAGGCGGCGTTGCTGCAGAGGGCGGTTGGTGTCGGGCGTGTGATTGCGTATGGGATTGTGTCCGAGTTGCCTGAGTTGGGGTGTGTGTTGCACAGGGCGATAGCGGCGTTGGTGGGGTTAGCGCCTGTGCGTTGCGAGAGTGGCGCGTGGGTGGGGCGGGTGCGTGTGCGTGGGGGTCGTGGTTGTGTGCGTCGGTTGTTGTATCAGGCGGCGGTGGTAGCGGTGTCGCACGATGCGCGTTGGCGGGCGGTGTATGCGGGGTTGCTTGCGCAAGGGAAGCCGAAGAAGGTGGCGTTATGTGCGGTGGCGCGTCGGTTATTGGTGGTGCTGAAGGCGATGGTGCGCGATGGGAGGGTGTATGAGCGTGTAGAGGAGCGCGAGGGACTTGACTTTTCAATACCCTTGCTCCTTGTTTTTCCTTGTTTTTGATATCTTCGAACGGCTTCTTTATGGTTCACTAGGTGTGCCCTACTCTCTATTCACAAGGCACCATATTTTTAGTTGGAGGACAGTCAAGCACTAAGGTATCTTGAGGCGTGGTGTCAGGGCACGGCACATCCGTATACAGGAACCATCCAGGCACAAACGCCTCCCCACTACCTGGACCTTGAGCAACACAAACAGGCTCCACTGCCAGCGAGTGGATTTTCTGCTGGCACCAGCAACGGGCGTGCTGAATAGCCTCCCGTGTATGGGCGTGTTCCCACAGATAGCGACCGAAACGGCGCTGGTAAGCGTGCAGACAGTCCTGC